>OLPW01002429.1_pt1 | contig 16579 bp, 15 predicted proteins | sample 1672161 | NCBI WGS metagenome assembly OLPW01 (sample SAMEA3136654, study PRJEB25190) | human gut metagenome
GATAGTTCGGTTCTAACTAACTGTCAAGCATTTTTTCGTTTTTGCCGTACTTTTTCTGATTTTCCTTTGCTTGATTTTGCGTAAGACCATTTTCATCAGTCCCGAGCATTTTAAGCACATCTTCTTTTTTCATTTGATATGGGTTCATAATCAATTCCTCCATCTTCTCACTTATGCCGCAAACAAAAAAGCAAGACTTTTTATTGCAGCACAAAAAATTATCTGCAATAAAAGTCTTGCTTCGTAGAATATGATACGGTTCTTCCGAACGTGTATTGACGACATCATATTACGCATATAAAATGCGCAAGCTACTCCCCTTTATTGATTGTATAATATCATATTATTACCAAACTGTCAACTGCATATTCTAAATTTATTCGGCAATTATACTTCCGTCACGTCCGAACATACTTCCGATATTGATATTACCGAAATTATCAACTTTTTTACCGTCCATAAGGAATTGAACACGCTGAATGCTGTCAAGTTCGGTAAGCGAATCAACGATTGAATATATCGTCATTTTCTCTTTTTCCGCAGTACCCGAATTTTTATCGGTAAAATTAGCTTTGAAATTTACAAAGCAAATATTATCCGAAGTTTCCACACTCAAAAGTACGGTATCCTTGCTGAGCGGTACTGACAGTTCCTTGTTTTCGGGACCTTTGATAAGTTCATTTATAATATATTGTGCCAAAGGTTGTTGGTCGGTGACTTTAATCGTTCTTGTTTCCATAACAAGCTTGTTGCCGTCTTTATTCGGAAAATACAATGCAATTTCACGTGTTTCGCTGTTATATGTATCGGTTGACAGATTAATGTCCTGATTTCGCAAATACCCTATAATCGAGCCGTCCGCCGTTGCAATATCCTTGCCCTCAACAATTACTTTAACACTGTCAACACTGCTGATTGCACACAACGATTTCACAACTGCATAAACCGCAAGCACATCTTTTGTATTGTCGCCTGTCAAAAATTCACCTGAAAAGTTTACAACAATATTACCGGAATCAACGTCGTTAAGCGACAGCAACTTCGTATTTTTTTCAATAATTTTCATATAACGGCTGTTGTCGGGACCTTTCATAAGTGCCTCAATTACAGACTCCGCAAGTTCCTTATCGTCCTTATATTTAATTTCACGATTTTCCATAACTATCGAAGTCGCCGTTTCATTAAAGAAATACAGTTCACTGTTGTAGCGATAACTGCCGTAATCTTTTTTTATAAGTATTCCGACAACCGCCGCCACTGTCAGCACCGCAACCGCAACGATAGCTATTACTCCCTTTTTACTTTTCATTCTGTCCTCCAATAGTAATCTTGTAAGGTAAACGTATTGTGAATACACTGCCTATATCCGACACATTTGCAACATCTATAGTACCGTTGTGCATAAGTACGGCCTCTTTTGTGATAGCAAGTCCAAGACCCGTTCCGCCGGTATCTCTCGCTCTCGAATCGTCAAGTCTGTAAAAACGTTCAAATATTCTGTCACGCTCGTCCTCCGGTATTCCCGGACCGTTGTCCTCAATTTTTATTGTCAGATAGTCATTGTCAGCCGTAAGGTCGATATGGACAAAACCGCCCTCCGGCGAATATTTAATCGCATTATCCGCGATATTGTATATCGCCTCATACATTTTGTCATAGTCAAGTAAAATCGGGCTAAATTCTGTCTGATGATTGTCAACATATATAACAATATCCTTTGCATTCGCAATCGGTGTAAGTTTTTTTACAACCTGACTTATAAGCATCTTAATATCGACTTCTTCTAGTTTCAGCGAATTACCGCCTGCGTCAAGTTTTGTAAGCACAAGCAGTCTTTCGACAATTCTTGTAAGTCTGTCAACCTCGTCCGACATATCGCCGAGGAATTCCTTTACCATAGCCGGATCGGGATTTTCCGCCGCAACAAGACTGTCGCATATAAGTTTTATACCAGCCATAGGGGTTTTAAGTTCGTGTGACGCGTCCGAAACAAACTTACGTCTTTTTTCTTCCAAAAGTTCAAGTTCGTCACACATATAATTAAGCATTTGTGCCATTTGTGCAATCTCATTATGACCTTTAACTTCAACATGCTTTGAGAAATTACCCTTTGAAATTTCCTTTGCAACGGCAATAAATTCTTCAATCGGTGACGTTATAATATAGCTCATACCCAAACTAAGCATACCGATAAGAATTACAATAAGCGTACTGAAAACTATAAGACTGTTCCTTGTCGTTCGGACTGTATCGTCAATCGTGTTTATCGATTCTGCCAAATACACACTTCCGATTATTTCACCGCTGAATGTTACAGGCACCGCAACGCTTATAAGACGCATATTGTTTTCGCCTGTCGTTATAATATCGGCTTGTTCGCCGTCAAGCGCACGTTTTAAAACGTCACGCATAAAAACCTTGCCGATAAGCTGTGATTCTTCGTTCGTGTCATACAAAACCGAATACGATTTATTTGTCACAACACCTCTTATATTCGTACCTGCAAGACTTCGCTCAACAACATCCGAAAACTTTTGAGCCGAAGTTGCAGATGTATCGCTTCCCCATACGTCCGCAATTGTTTCAGATATAATATTCGCCTTTGCAAACATATTTATCGTTTCCGTGCTGTACAGATTTTCGCTAAGCAGACTGATTATATAAATACTCATCAAAACAAGCGTTGTAACAATAATTGCAAGATAAGTTGCAATCATTGTAAAACGCATTGAATTGGTGATGTTTTTAATCTTTTCCTTAATCCTTCTTATAATAGTAACCAACTCCCCACTTTGTCTTTATATATGAAGGCTCGGCAGGATTTTTCTCAATTTTTTCTCTAAGCCTTCTTATATGAACGTCAACCGTTCGTACATCACCCGGATAATCAAAGCCCCACGCTATATCCAAAAGATTTTCTCTTGTATAAACCTTACCCGGATTTCTCATAAACAGTTCCAAAAGGTCAAATTCCTTGCTTGTAAGTTCAATAACCTTATCGTTTATCACAACACGTCTGAAATTATAGTCCAAAGTTATATCGCCAGATATTATAAGCTTGTCCCTTTCGCCTTTCGGTGCAGGATTTACTCTGCGCAAAATCGCCTTAATTCTTGCCGTAACCTCACGAATGTTAAAAGGCTTGGTTATATAATCGTCCGCACCGTATTCAAGTCCGAGTATCTTATCTATATCTTCACTTTTCGCCGTAACCATAATTATAGGTACATTTGAAAAACTTCTTATCGTACGGCATACGGTAAATCCGTCCACTTTCGGCAACATCAAATCAAGCAAAATCAAGTCTATGCTTTCATCATGTGCAAGACGAATAGCCTCCTCACCGTCAAATGCAGTCACTACCGCATAACCGTCCTGCTCAAGGTTAAACTTTATACCTTTCACCAAAAGTTTTTCGTCATCTACCACTAATATTTTCATCTGTCCCATCCTTTCAACTCACTGTAATATTTATATTAATTAAAAAACAGATTTATTCTACCGAAATATATTCCTTAATATCCTCAAATTTCTTCTCACTTATTCCCGACACCTTCATTATTTCCTCTATTGACATAAAAGGGCCGTTTTCCTGTCTGTATTTGATAATTCTTTCAGACATTTTCTCTCCGATACCTTTCAGCTTTACAAGCTGTTCTGTATCTGCGGAATTGATATTGATTTTACCGTCGGTGACTTCTTTCGTGTCCGATTCATACGGAATATAATCCTCCGTTGCCACGGTTTCCATAACAAAAGCGTCTTTTTCAAAGTGTTCAACGGCAAATCCGCCCACAACCAACAATGCAAAAATGATTATGTATAAGAATATTTTTGATTTTTTGTTCAAAACTAACATTTTGCTACCTCTGAAAATGTGTTATATTAATAGTATAACATAAATTTTTCATTTTTTCATCTTTTTTTACGAATTTAAAGAAAATTTTATTGCAATATAATTAGAATTTCGATATAATAGTAAATTGAGATATAATGTATTAAAATTAGAATATAGATTTATGGAGGCAATGATACTATAATGAAAAAGAAAAGGTTAATTTCTTTACTGCTTGCGGCATTTATAACGGTTATGCCGCTATCATTTTCTTTTGCGGCACCGACTCCGGAGCCGACTGCTGATAACACGACTTCAACCGTAACTTCACCTGACGGAACAACCAGAACAGTAACTTCCGACGGCAATGATGTAAAATCAACACCAAAGGCAACCGAAAGCACAGATACATCAAGCGATACGGAAACGACATCCGCAACCGAAACACCGTCAGATACTTCATCGGATACATCAAGCACATCTGATACAACTTTGCAAAGCGATACAGATACAACATCGCAAAACGCAAATTCACTTCCGGACGGCGTAACTATGGAAGATCCGTCACTTACGCCTCCGAACGTGCAGTATGCACAGTCCGCACTTCTTATGGACATGGCGTCGGGACGAGTTTTATACAGCAAAAACCTTGATGAAAGAGTTTACCCTGCAAGTACAACAAAGATTATGACAGCTATACTTGCACTTGAAATGGGTAATATGGACGATACGGTAACCGCCACATATGACGCACTGAAATCAATAACTCTTGAAGATTCTCATATGGGTATACTTACCGGCGAGGAACTTACTTTAGACCAACTTGTAAAAGGTATGCTTGTATACAGTGCCAATGATGCGGCAAATGTTATTGCAATTCACATTGCAGGCTCACTGGACGCATTTGTCAGTTTGATGAATCAAAAGGCACAGGAATTAGGAATGACAGGCACACACTTCGTAAATCCTTGCGGTTCACATGACGATAACCACTATACAACGGCTCGCGACCTTGCAATACTTTCAAAGTACGCAATGAAAAACGATCAATTCCGTGAAATTGTAAAAATGCCTATATACAAAATTCCGGCAACAAATAAGTATGCATCAGAGCGTATTCTTGTAAATACAAACCTGTTCCTCGGAACATCACGTTCAACTTACTACTATTACCCACCGGCAATAGGTATTAAAACAGGTCACACCTCACAAGCCGGATACTGTCTTGTATCAGCCGCTTCATATAACGATACCGAATTTCTTGCAATCGTTATGAACTGTAAAAACGTAGATACAAAGGAACAGGCTTATTCATATATCGATTCAAAGACTTTGTTCAATTTTGGTTTTGATAATTACACACATCAACCGCTTGCGGCAGTCGGAGATATAGTTTCCGATTCAAAGGTTTATGAGGCAAAACAGGATATGCGTGTTGCTGTAACTGTTGAAAACGACGTGTCAGCACTTATTCCGAGCGGTGAAGGCAACGCAGAGCAAATAACAACGAATATCGATATGCCCGAAAAATTAGAGGCACCTATTACAAAAGGTGACGTACTTGGTACAGTGACATATTCATATAAAGGCATTGAAGTCGGTTCGGCTAACCTTATCGCAACAAATGATGTTGAAAGAAATAATATTCTTCACGTATTCCACCTTGTGTTAAAGGTTATAACAAGTCCATTCTTCTTCATTCCGGCAATACTTCTTATACTTCTTATTATGTACGCCAGATATCAGAAGAAGAAACGCGAAAGACAAAGACGTATTCAGCAGTTAAAGAAAAACAGACAGCGTTCATCATCAGAAAATGAAACAGGTACACGCACACCAAACAGAAATGCATCAAGAACAGAAAGAATTGACCGCGAAACAAAAGGTTCAAATTCAAGATACAGAAGATAATAAACGAAGATAAAACAAAAGGCAAGCCACATCTATAGCTTGCCTTTATTTTTTTACCGTTTCAAAACTACCTATTCAAAAATTCATCAATTAATTTTTTCGATTCTTCAAAAGGATTTTTACTGCTTACATAATGTATCCTATCGTCACGTCTGAACCACGTAAGCTGACGTTTGGCATAACGGCGTGAGCTTTGCTTTATGAGTTCTACGGCATCTTCAAGGCTCATTTTACCGTCATAATAGTCCATAACTTCTTTATAGCCTATACCCTTCATTGAATTTAATTCCTGCGTATAGCCCATATCCATAAGACATTTAACTTCCTCCAAAAGTCCGCTTTTTATCATAATATCGACACGTCTGTTTATTCTGTCATACAGTACGTCCCTATCCCAATCAATACAAATCATAAGCGGATTATATCGGCTTTCAACTCGCTTTGTTTCCTCTTGGTGTTTAGAAATCGGTTTGCCTGTCGTTTTATAAAACTCTATCGCACGAATAATACGTCTGACGTTATTAGGGTGCAGTCTTTCAGCCGACTCCTTATCAAATTCCGCAAGCATATCAAGCAAATATTCACTGCCTTTTTCCTCTGCTGTCTTTTGCAGTTTTTCACGAAGTTCGTAATCAGTGTCAATCTCACCGAATGTAACGTCATTTACAACAGAATTTATATAAAGTCCCGTACCGCCTGCCATTACGGCAATTTTGCCGCGACTGGTAATATCCGCGATAGTCTTATGTGCAAGCTCGGTATAGTCCGCAACACTGAACTCATCATCAGGTTCAAGAAAACCGATAAGATGATGAACGGCTTGACTCATTTCTTCCGCAGTCGGTTTTGCCGAGCCTATATCCATATATTTATAAATCTGCATACTGTCGGCACTGACGATTTCACCACCGACATAATTTGCAATATCAATCGCAAGTGCCGTTTTTCCCGATGCGGTCGGTCCGACAACAACAATAAGAGGTATCTTAGACAATTCTCTTAAACTCCTTTTCAAGTTCCTTTTTGCTCATTGTTACTATAATAGGTCTGCCGTGAGGGCAAGTATTAATATTTTTAAGCCTTAACACATTTCTCACAAGCGTTTCCATTTCTATTTTACTCATACGCATATTCGCTTTAACCGCCGATTTACACGCAATCGTATATAAAAGTCTTTCGTTCTTTTCCGTTATAAGCTCTTTCCTCAGTTCCTCGCCTTGTGCGACAAGTTCAAGCACAAGCGGTTCAACCTCACCGAGTTCAACTTCACCCGGCACACTTCGTACAATAACCGCGTCATCGCCGAATTCTTCCGACTCAAAGCCTATATCGTCAAAAAGCTGTTTATTGTCACGATACGCAGTCATCTCACTGCCGGTAAGATTTACTATAACAGGCTCGATAAGCATTTGTGACGCAACTTGTTTTGACGCAATATCTTTCTTCAATTCTTCATATTTCAAACGTTCGTGTGCTGCGTGCTGGTCTATAATCATCATTTCGTCGCCCTTTTCGGCTATGATGTACGAATCAAAAACCTGACCGACTATTTCAAAATATTCGTCTGCAAAAACAGTTTCTTCGCGTTTCGGAACTTCGGTTTCAACATTTTGCTCTGTCGGCTTTTCTTCCTTAACAGTTTCAACCCTTAATGTTTCAGTAACAGTTTTCTCCTCATTTTTTATTTCTTCAACTGTGGCTTCTTCCGCTTTAACCGCGTCCTTTTTAGGAAGTATTCCGTTTGTTTCCGCTTTCGGAGTTTCAAGCGATACAGTTCTTGTATAAGGAATTTCGGATTGTCTTGGTTTTATAAAATTGGGTTTTAGTGATACAAAATCATTTTGTGTTTTAGTGTCCCCGACTTTATCCGTTTTAGTGTCACTCACCGAATTATTTTTAGTGTCCCCACTGTTTTTCAGGAAATGATTTTCTCGTGGATTATATGCGGTCGTTTCCGGACGTTTTGTCATTGTCTTCGGAAGTGCAACCGCAAGGTCGCTTAGATTTAACTGTCCCTTTGGCGTATCACGTTTAAATTCTTCCGAAGTACGTTCGATTTTCGGTACATTCGGTATTTCGTAAAGTGCGTTTTTCACACCGTAATACACCGCATTATAAACCGCCTTTTCATCCGAAAACTTCACTTCAAGTTTTGTCGGGTGAACGTTAATGTCAATAAGTGACGGATTGATTTCTATATTAAGTATCGCCATAGGGAATTTGCCTATCATAATCTGATTTTTATAGGCATTTTCAAGTGCGGCGATTATTGTTCTGCTTGTTATGTATCTTCTGTTTACAAAAAAGCTCTGATAATTTCGCTTAGGCCGTGCAAGAGTTCCCTTGCCGATAAGACCTGTAATTTTAATGCCGTCCGATTCGTATTCTACGGGAATTGTACCCTTGGCATAATCTCTGCCGTAAACTGTATAAACAGAATTTTCAAGCGAATTATCGCCCGGTGAAAACAATTTTTCTTTGTTGTCGATTATCAGCTTAAAGGATATTTCGGGATGTGCGAATATAAATCTTGTCATTATATCCGTTATGTATCCTGCCTCAGTTGCGTCTTTTTTCAAGAATTTACGTCTTGCAGGTGTGTTGAAAAACAGATTTTCGACAAGTATCGATGTACCGTCGGGAATACCTGCCTCGTCAGAAGAAAGTATTTCTCCGCCTTTGCACGTTACACATACGCCTGTTTCATCCTCGTGTCGCTTTGTAAAAAGTTCAACTTCGGCAACAGCACCTATACTTGAAAGTGCCTCACCTCTGAAACCAAGCGTATAAATTGCGTCAAGGTCACTGCTCGTCTGCACCTTACTTGTCGCATGGCGTAAAAAGCATATTTTCGCATCCTCCTCCGACATACCGCTGCCGTTGTCGCTGACGCGCATATATATGCTTCCGCCCTTTTTTATCTCCACGCTTATCAGAGTTGCACCGGCATCTATGCTGTTTTCAACAAGTTCCTTTATAACGCTTGACGGACGTTCAACAACTTCGCCCGCCGCTATTTTATTTGAAACTTCACTGCTCAGTACATGAATTTTTCCCATCTTAAATCCTTTCAACCGCTAATACTTGTGTTCGATAACAGCCACAAGCATTTATATTTCCTTCGCTCTGTTTGCCAATTCGTAAAGCTTGTTCATCGCCTCAATCGGCGTGTACGTTGTGACGTCCATATTTTTAAGTTCATCTGCTATTTCATTTGCTATACCGTCACCGAAACCGATTTGATTTGTTGCGTCCTCGTGTTTCTTCGCCGTATGTTCTACAACGATTTCATCATTCTCAATCTTTTTCAAAATCTTCTTTGCACCGTTGATTACCTCTTTCGGAACACCTGCAAGTGCCGCAACTTCAATACCGTAACTGTCGTCCGCTCCGCCTCTGACGATTTTACGCAAAAACGTAATATCGTCACCACGTTTTTTTACGGCAATTCTGTAATTTTTAACACCGTCAAGTTCTTCTTCGAGTTCGGTAAGCTCGTGATAATGGGTTGCAAAAAGCGTCTTTGCGCCGATTTTGTGCTTATTTTGTATGTACTCAACAACCGCCCAAGCTATCGACAATCCGTCAAATGTGCTTGTACCGCGTCCGATTTCATCAAGAATAATAAGCGATTTTGACGTTGCATTCTTCAAAATGTGACTTACTTCCGTCATTTCAAGCATAAACGTACTCTGTCCCGACGAAATATCGTCAGACGCACCGACTCTTGTAAAAATCTTGTCCACAATACCGATTTTAGCCGACTTTGCAGGAACAAAACTTCCGATTTGTGCCATAAGAGTTATAAGTGCAACCTGTCGCATATACGTTGACTTACCTGCCATATTCGGACCTGTTATAATAATCATTCGGTCGTCATCGTTATTCAAAAGAGTGTCATTCGGTACAAACATCGAATTTTTTGACATTTTCTCAACAACAGGGTGTCGTCCGTCCGTAATTTCGATTTTGCCGTTATCCGATATTTCAGGCATGGTAAAGTTGTTTTTGTATGCAGTCTGTGCCAGCGACAAAAGTACGTCAGTCGTTGCGATAATATGTGCCGCATTTTTCAAACGCTCGATTTCCTCACTCACGCTTGTTCTGACCTGTTCAAAAACGTAGCTTTCAAGCGTCACGATTTTTTCCGATGCACCGAGAATTGTGTTTTCGATTTCCTTTAGTTTCGGAGTAATGTATCTTTCACAGTTTGCAAGCGTTTGCTTTCTTATATAATAATCGGGTACGTCTTTTATCGCCGATTTTGTAATCTCTATATAGTAACCGAAAACCTTGTTATAGCCGACTTTCAGCTTGCTTATGCCCGTTGATTCACGTTCTTCATTTTCAAGTGCCGCAAGCCACTTTTTACCGTCACGCATTGCAATACGCAAATTGTCGATTTCCTCATTAAAGCCCTCTTTTATAACATTGCCGTCACGCAAAAGTGCCGGCGGTTCGTCATTTATCGCTCTTTCAAGCAAATCGCACACATCTTCAAGCAAATCAAAATTTTTACGCATATCGCCAAGCATCGGTGACTTGACATTGCTTAAAGTGTACTCAAGTTCAGGTAACTGTAAAAGCGTCATTTTAAGTGCAATTAAATCTTTTGGTGTAACAGTGCCAAGCGAAATACGGCTGATTATTCTTGATATATCATACGTTCCGGAAAGCACTGCCGAAAGGTCGTCGCGGAGCATTATATTCTCCGTAAGCTCCTTTACCGAATACAATCTCTTGTTTATCTCAATAGGATTGATAAGCGGCTTTTCAATCCACTGTTTTAAAAGTCTTGCACCCATTGAAGTTTCTGTATTGTCAAGCACCCACAAAAGCGAACCTCTTTTAACCTTGTCACGCATTGTTTCGGTTATTTCAAGGTTACGTCTTGTATTCACGTCAATATCCATATACTGATTAACTTCGTATGTATTAATCGTGTTTAAATATGTAAGACTTGTTTTTTGCGTATGTTCCAAATACGCAATCATAGCACCGACCGCACGAACCGCATAAGGTTTTGTGTCAAGTGCGATTTCCGACAAGGAATTTTTACCGAACTGCTGCAGGATATTCTTTTCAAATTCCGAATTTTCAAAGAAATCGTCCGTACATTCGTCGGGAGTTATATGAAATCTCAACTCAACCTGTGCAGATAATTTTTCCGCCGCGTCCGAATTTAAGAGTATTTCTTTCGGCTCATATCTCGCTATTTCGTTTAGTGCCTCGTCCGCTCCGCTAATTTCGGTTGTATAAATCTCACCCGTTGAAATATCCGAAACCGCAAATCCGTATTTGTCACGCTGACTGTATATAACCGCAAGATAATTATTATTCTTTTCGTCAAGCAACTCCTCATCAACAACCGTACCCGGCGTCACTACACGAATAACCTCACGTTTTACAATCCCTTTAGCGGTTTTAGGGTCCTCAACCTGTTCGCATATAGCAACCTTATACCCCTTTTCAATCAGCTTTGCAATATAAACCGACGCACTGTGAAAAGGAACGCCACACATTGGTGCGCGTTCCGAAAGTCCGCAGTCTTTACCTGTAAGCGTTATTTCAAGCTCCTTTGAAGCTTTTATGGCATCATCAAAAAACATTTCATAGAAATCACCCAATCTGTAAAATAATATACAGTCCTCGTATTCCTCCTTTGTTTTCAGATATTGAGTCATCATCGGCGTCATCTGCTCTTTTGCCATTCCGCTTTATCTCCTTGTCTTTAGATTTGTGTATAAATTAGTGACAGCCGCCGCAAGTGCTGCAATCATGCGTACAGTTTGGATCTTGTCCTGTGATGTAGAAATTCAGCATTTGATTAACTTGATTAACCATTGCGTCAAATTCTTTCTTTGCATCAATGTACTTCTTTATTGATTCCGATTTTTCAAGCATTTCTTCAAATGCTTCGTTATTCTTCTGTATAGCTTCTTCACGCGAAATCTTGTTGTTTTGCATATCGCGTGCAAGGTTCATTCTCTGCAAGTTGAATTCCTTTAAAAGTGCCTGTGCCTCGTCATCATTTTCTTGTAAAATCTCGGCATTCTTTGCATTTTTCATTTCTTCTGAATTTTGGATAAGTTCTCCAAGTTCTCTTGTCTTTTCGATTATTTCGTTCATATTATTAAATTCCTTTCTTATTCTGCAATCTCACCGTTAAGGCTCCATGTGTGTGCCTCGGTAATTCTTACGTCTATATATTTTCCTATAAGCGATTTATCGCCCTTAAAGTTTACTATCTTTGAACTGTCACAACGGCCCGAAAGTGTTGTTTCATCATTCTTGCTTACACCGTCGACAAGCACCTTTTCAACCCGTCCTACATACGCCTCATTTTTGCGTTTTGAAATTTCATTCTGTACTTCCAAAAGCTTGTTGAAATTCTCGTGTATTTCTTCGTCTGTAAGTACAAAATCAAGCTTTGCCGCAGGAGTTCCCTCACGTCTTGAATATATAAATGAGAATATGTTATCATACTCAACCTTACGAAGTACGTCAAGTGTTTCCTCAAAATCTTCCTTTGTTTCCGTTGGAAAACCGACTATAATATCGGTTGAAAGAGAAATGTTCGGTATTCTCTTTTTAACCTTTTCAATCTTTGCAAGATAATCTTCTTTTGTGTACTTTCTGTTCATTTCTTTCAAAATCTTGTTTGAACCTGCTTGAACAGGAAGATGAAGTTGTTTACAAACCTTGTCACATTCCGCAATCGCATCAATAAGTTTATCGCTCAAATCCTTTGGGTGTGATGTCATAAATCTGATACGTTCAACGCCCTCAATGTCATTTACCATACGAATAAGGTCTGCAAAGTCAACATCTGTGTCAAGGTCTTTGCCGTATGAATTTACATTCTGTCCTAAAAGTGCAATTTCACTGCAACCTCTTGCCACAAGTTCCTTAACTTCGGCTATAACCGCCTCAGGTGTACGGCTTCTTTCACGTCCGCGTACATACGGTACAATACAGTATGAGCAGAAATTGTTGCAGCCGTACATTACAGATACCCATGCTTTTTTATCATCGTCACGCATAATAGGAATATCCTCTGCGATTGCACCGTCACTGCTGTCAATATCGACAACTGTTTTCTTTTCGTGAATTGCTCTGTATAAAAGCTCCGGCATTTTGTAAAGTGCGTGTGTTCCGAAAACAAGGTCAACGTGTTCGTGTACTTTTTTGATTTTCTCGGTAATATGCTCCTGTTGTACCATACAACCGCATACACCGATAACCATATCTTTTCTTTCTTCTTTGATGTGCTTTAAAATACCGAGTCTGCCGAAAACCTTTTGCTCCGCATTTTCACGCACCGCACAAGTATTATATATAACAACATCAGCTTTGTTGCTGTCGTCCGTAAAATCAAACCCCGCCTGTCTTAGCATACCTCTTATACGTTCGGTGTCGTTTTCATTCTGCTGACAACCGTATGTTTCGGTAAGCGCTAATTTTGCGTGTCCGTTTTGAGCAGCATAACGCATATTTTCTTCTTTGAGTTTCATTATATAGCTTTCTTGCTCCGCCATCTGCTCCTTAGTTATAAGCTTTGCCATTTACATTTCTCCTATACTTCAAAAGTAAAGTTAATTATATCACATTTAAATTGTAATTACAACTTAAAATTCATAATCGCAAACACGTCTTTCCGCTACATACGGACGCACATACGTTGCACCGACAGCTTTGTGTTCAGGGTGATTTTGGTAAGTGTTTAAATCCTCTTTTGTTTCAAACTCCGATACAAGTACTACATCTGACGCGGCGTCTGTATCGTTGAAATTAAGTCCGACTTCAATGTTTACCAAAACATCTATTTTACCCTTTAAAGCCTCAAGATTTTCCTTTATATCCTTTGCTCTCTGCTCTTTGTCTTCACTCTCTGCCATTCTCCACATTACTATATGCTTAACCACGTTAAATTCCTCCTAAATACATATACATTTATTATATCATCTTATTTTAATTTTTTCAATAAAATATGTGGTTTTTATTAAAAAATAGTGGTATAATAAACCCATAAATATCTGAAAGGACAGATTATTGTGAAAAAGCTTTTAAAAACAGCAGCGCTTACGGGCGGAATATTATTTGCCGTCAAAGGTTTGGACAACAGAATTGAAGTTACACATTACGATATATCGTCACCGAAAATCCCCGAAGGATTTGACGGATATAAAATTTTACAAATTTCAGATTACCATGCAGACAGCGTACCGGGGCTGGTTGAGGAAATAGAACACGAATCGCCCGACATTATAGTTTCGACAGGTGACCTTGTTCACGACACAGGCTCATACACACCCGGAGTACGTCTATGCAGACATCTTATCGACATTGCACCCGTTTATGCGGTAACGGGCAATCACGATTTATGGCGAAGTGACTACGATGAATTTGAGCGAGAACTTACCGAAGTCGGCGTTAAAACATTGCATGACGAGCGTGTCATTTTAAAGCGTAACGAAAGTGAAATTTCACTTTCGGGAATTGACGATCCGTTTGCTTTAAACAGTGTCAAAATCGCCGAAAATATCGAAAATTCACTTGCGAAACTGCCACGTTACAACGGATATGACATACTGCTTTTTCACCGTGCGAATTTATTCGACAGATTAAAATACCGCGGTTTCAACCTTATTCTTGCAGGTCATATGCACGGCGGGCAATTCAGAATACCGAAAGGCAGAGGTGTCGTTGCACCTAAATCAAGCTGGGGCAGTAAATCGTCAATGTTCTTTCCGAAATACTTTGCCGGGCATTACCACGCACCGCACACCGATATGATTGTAAACAGAGGTATAGGCAACCCTATGCTTTTGCCGAGATTGTTTAACCGACCTGAAATAACGGTCATTACATTAAAACACAAAAAGGAGATATAAAAAATGGAAAACAAAAGACCTTTCAAAACAATTTACACTTGTTTCCCGCAAGGAAAACACAAGGTACTTACAATGAGTTACGATGACGGTAAGATTTTCGACAGAAAGCTTATCGAGATTTTCAACAAATACGGTATCAAGGGTACATTCCACCTTAACACAGGTATTATGCCTGTTGATGAGGACAGAATACAGCTTTCGGAAGTCAAGGAACTTTACAAAGGCCACGAAGTATCGTGCCATACAAGCACTCACCCAACTATTGAGCGTTGTCCGCTTGACCAAGTTGTTCAGCAAGTAATTGAGGACAGAAAAGCACTTGAGGACGCAGTCGGCTATCCCGTAAGAGGTCTTAGCTACCCTAACGGCTCATACAGCAAGGATATTATCAATCTTCTTCCTGCCTGCGGCATAGAATACAGTCGTGTTGTCGGAAGTACGGACGATTTTGCATTTCCCGACAATTTTCTTGAATGGAAATCTACCTGTCACCACGGTCACAACCTTATGCAGAATGCAGAACGTTTTGCCGACCTACATAAGACACAATATCTTTATATGATGTACGTTTGGGGACACAGTTATGAATTTGACCGCGACAACAGCTGGGATTTAATCGAAGGTTTCTGTAAATTTATCGGCGGACGTGACGATATATGGTACGCTACAAATATTGAAATCGTTGACTATATGAATGCCGCAAAAAATCTTAAATACACCGCTAAGGGAGACAGAGTTTACAATCCTAACGCAATATCTGTATGGATTGAAGTTGACGGTCAACATTACGAAATCAAACCGGGAGAACTTAAAGAAATATGACGGAAAAAGAACTTTTTCCTCCTGTACGTGATTTATTCGTAAAACGCGGATACAAAGTCAATGCAGAGGTGCGTGACTGTGACGTTACCGCAACGAAAGACGACGAATTTATTATTATAGAGTTAAAGAAAAATTTATCCGTAACACTTTTGGCACAAGGTCTGAAAAGGCTCAAAACAGGTGCAGACGTATATATCGCCGTACCCAAGCCGAAAAAATATTCACTGAAAAAATTCCGCAACACATTTGCGGTGATAAAAAAACTTGAACTCGGACTTATATTCGTTTCAGTTCGCGGCAGTCATTCATTTGCGGAAATCGTATTTGAGCCGACCGAATTTAAACCGACAACACGCGACTATCGAAAAAGGCGTGAAATTCTCACAGAAATCAACGGCAGAACGATTGACACAAATACAGGCGGTGTGACGAACACCAAAATCATAACCGCTTACACCGAACAATGTATACATATCGCGTGTATCCTTGATATGTACGGCGATTTGTCGCCGAAACGCATAAAGGAAATCAGCGGTATTGACCGTGCGTATAATATTCTAAGAATGAATGTTTACGGTTGGTTTTATAACGTCAAAAAAGGAGTCTACGGTATAACGACAGAAGGACGCAAAGGACTTTTGGAATATCCCGAACTTGAAAAATACTATACCGAACTTTTACAAGAGAATAAAGAAAACTGCTAGTTGGCTTCTCATCGTGACTCTCAAAAATTTCCTCGCACAGTCCGCTCTTCTTCGCCGCCAGTGTCAGCAATTCCTTATCGTAACACTTAATATTCAATTTTTCTGCAAGACGATTTCCGATCAATCTTCCGCCGCTTCCGCACTCTCTGCCTATTGTGATCACTAAATTACCTGTCATAATGCTCACTCCTTTCAACTTCCAAAATCTTATGATGGTATTATACAATATTTCAAATTAAAATGCAACTTTTTTCGTACAATTCTTTTAAGTGCGTATCACTCTGCAAAAAAGCCATTCAGATAATCAAATGTTTTCTCAAAGCATCTCCATATGTTTGTCTTCTGCGCAATCAAGTAGCAGATTTGAGCAAGTACTACACCTCCAACAACATCCACAATCACATGTTGTCTTG
>OLPW01002432.1_pt1 | contig 16553 bp, 10 predicted proteins | sample 1672161 | NCBI WGS metagenome assembly OLPW01 (sample SAMEA3136654, study PRJEB25190) | human gut metagenome
GCATTACTTACGTCACCTATATATCTTACACTTTGACTTTTTTCATATACTTCATCCATCATATGTACAAAGTCCATTTTATAATTTCTGTATTGCTGATATTGATATCCGACATCCGGATACAAATCGAGTAATGTATGCTCAACAACACTATGTATAAACTTTACTGGGATCTCTTCATTGTCAAAATTTTCAGATTCAATTTCCTCAAATACTTTGTTACAGATGTTGCCGTAATCATTTGCAGATAGTGTACAAGGAACTCTTCCTGCACTTTTATTTACAGCATTAATAATTTTCTGTTCATTGTATTCTTCTAATGTGCCATCCTTTTTAATAACCTTCAATAAACATATACCTCCTACCATCTTATCTTTTAATATTACCTTCCCCACCGTCACGAATTTTTAATGCCAAATGAGATGACGGCGAGTCAGTATAATCTTTTACATGAATAATATTCTCTATTACAAATTCTTTATTATCTAAAATTGCTGTTATAGGTTCATCACGCATCCTTTCTAATTGTCTCATTAGCATTCCGCTAGTATTAATCAAATTTATTTGCTTCCTCCATTTTTATGAATAATAATTTAAGATATCTCACGTATTGACTTGGCAAAATTTTTAGGAATTGATGTTAGTCAACTTGGAATTCGTTTAAAAGAAGATTTAGCCAATGAGCTTGAGCAACTGACTAATGGACAAACAATCAAATTCAACGCTGAGATTGATGGGTTATCATCAGATGTAGAAGCTTTAAAAAATCAGGATGGTACAATTACTTATACGGCAGAAGTAGATGGTGTAGAACAAAGAGTCTTTTTGGTGCAAAATCAAGATGGTACTATTACATTCACCGCCGAAACAGAAGAAGTTGACAAGGTTACAAGTGTAGTTGATGGAGGCGTAAGAACTGTAGAATATGTTGCTTCTACTAGTGGTCTTCCTAATTTCTTTCCATCTATAACTCGTACTGTAAATTATGTTGCAAGCGGTGTCTCCGCTGCTTTAAATGCTATTAGATCCGCTTCTGGAAAAGCTTCGGCAAATGGCACAGCATACAATAATGGATCAGCCTTTTATTATGGAACTGCCTTTTCAGAAGGAAGTGCCATGTGGCAGCATTTTAGAAATGCATCAGGAAAATCCTATGCTGGCGGAAACTGGGGATTGTATCATGATGCAAATAATGCACTCATCAATGAATTGGGTGGTGAAATTCTCGTTAGGGACGGGCATTGGTCAATCTTAAATGATGGATATCCTACTTTGGCTAACTTAAAAAAGAATGATATTATTTTTAATCATGAACAATCAAAAGCTTTATTGACTAAGGGATATTTAACCGGATCACATGGAAAATTAGCATTTGCCGGAGGTTCTGCATTTGCTACTGGTGGTAGATTGCCTGTGCCGGAAACGGGCGGATATGGGTATGGAACTTCATCCGGTAATTCATCCACTCTCGCTTCTAACTCAAATTCTAACTCAAATTCTAACTCAAATTCTAATTCTGACTCTGACAAAGAATTCAAAGAGAAGATAGATGAAATTGAAATCTTGTTAGACCGCATGGAATCATCCTTACAACGCCTGACAGATTCGATTGAAACCTATTCATATGATTTATCTAAGCAAAGCGAAGTATCAACACAAGCAATGAATCAAATTCGTACAAATCTTGGTACGTTGCAACAAGCTTATAATAGATATATTCAAGAAGCTAACTCTGTTGGATTAGATGAGTCTTGGAAACAAAAGGTACAGAATGGTGCTATAAATATAGAAACTATTCAAAATGAAGATCTTAAAAAATCAATTGACGAATATACTAAGTGGTGGATTTTATGCCACATAATCTATTTAATTGCGGGAAAATCCCCACAATCCTATCTTGCTACAACGTAACTGGAAACGGTAAGCGTGAATGCGGTACAAGTTTAAAGCTTAACAGTCTATAAGAGAATATAGATAGAAACCATAAAAAATAGATAGGTTAGGGATAACCGAGTGTGCAAGTCACTCAGACGCAACGAACTACCTTAACATGTAATGATGATGGTAGACGTTCAACGACTAGTAAGACCTATATTGTATAGGCATAGGATTACAAGCGTTTGGTAATCCGAAAATATAGACTAATTGAATAAATTGAATGATACAATTTGAAATAAGAAAAATATGAAGCATATGTGTTGTTAAGAACAGATAAATATCAAATATATGTTCTGTGTATATTAGACAAAAATATTGTCAAATAATGGTAAGTATTTTTACTTCTCATTTTCTCCTAATTGGTATATACTATAAGTAAGAAAAACAGGGATGTTTTTCTTAGATTTATATCTGGTGTGATGCAGCGTAATATGACTGCTAAAAATAATCGTTGAAGTGTACGCCGGGTTAGGAACTGGTTTGCATGGAGATTTACAAAGGTATGAGGATTTACCATAGCCTAACTAGGAATTATGTTCTGAAAGAAAGTCCTTGATTGAGTAGAAGGGTCATCACCAGTGGCTCTTCTATTTTTATACCAAGGAGAAATTATGGACAGTATATTGTCGGCATTATCTAATTATAAGAATCTGTTGAATTACAATTATAATTTTGTAATAGCTTGTAACAAACAAAAGGAAAATGTGAAACTTACATTTGAAGCGAAAGATTTTTACCATTTGGTAGGATTCCAATACTTAACAGATATTGATATACCAAAAAATGAGAAACAATTATTTAAAAAAGTGGAATCTTTTAGGATTAACGATGAATATCTGAGTAAGAGTATATATTATACAAAAGTAGAATCTAGTTTTGCAAATGTAAAAGAGCGTATTGAAGGATTTAAGGATGTTGATAAATTTATAGAAAACAAAAACATTGTTTGTAAATACATAAAGAACAAAAATCCTTCATCTTCTATAAAAGCAGATTATTTGATAAAAAGCACTATATATAATAGAACCGCATATATGTTTTTGAGAAAGAGAAATAAAAGAAATGACCATTGTATGTGTTCGTTTTTTATGCAACCACAAAACGATTACAATGGACAAAAGGCATATTGGTTGTACAAAGATAGAGAATGTATATTAGATAATTCTGTTGAAGTATTATTGGACAAATTATCCGAGTAATATGACTTCATTTGAAACCATATAATTGATAAGAGATCCAATGTGCTAATTTCGGCTATTTTCAGTGCGTTTTTGCCCCTATAAAATAAGGTTTTTTCGATAGAAACCATATAAACAAAATATTATTATTTTACCCACCTTATATCTAAAAGGTTGTACTATAGACAATCTGCTTTTACGGTTATGCTTGGTGGATATTTGCTCGTGAGTTCATGATTATTTTGAATTGAGATGGCATAGTCCTATCTATGAGATTTATATTTTGTTTTCTTTCAAAACAATGGTGGTAACTACTACTGCTCTTTCTTTATATCCAAAATTATTCCCCAATACAATTTATTCAATTAGAAGATATAGTCTCAACATCTAGGTAACACCTAGAGAAGTTCATAAGAGAACTGCATGGCGTAGCGAACCATGTGAAGATTTTGATGAAAAGTCAATTGACATACAAGATAAAATTGCAGAAATGCAAAAGGAATTGTTAGATCTTGCCGTTGAGAAACTAGATAATATCGAGAAGTATTTTGAGAATCGTACAGATTATAATGATAATTTTGGTTATCTTACTCCTATTACATTATTGCAGGAGTCTCTTGATAAATTCACTAAGGAACTTGAAAAACAGGTAAATGATGGAGTTATTAAAGAAGGTTCTAATGAATGGTATTCGGCAATGGAGTCAATTTCAAAAATGCAAGAAAGTATTTTTGAAGCTACTCTTAAAAAATATCAAGATATTATTGACAACTTATCTCGTATTAGCGATACTCTTGACAATTCGATTGAATTAAAAGAAGCTCGTGACGAACCTATTCTTGAATCAGACTATAAGAAATTGATGGTTTTAAATGATAAGTCTATTCAGGAAAAATATAATAAGCGTGAAAAGCTCTTAAAACAGCAAGCAATTTACGATGTTGGTTCAGCTAAATATGATGAACTTGCGAAAGAAATCGCAGATATTGATGACGATATCTACGGTCTTCTTACTGATATTGAAGAGTTGAAGAATAAAATCTGGGAAGTTAGATGGCAACCGTTCTTTGATGGGCAAGAAGCTTTAAAAGATCTAATAGACGAAACTGATACGTTCAGAGATTTGTTAGATTCGGATGCTTTTGTTGGCAAGAATGGTGGATTGACTGATGAAGGTTTGGCAAATATTGCTTTGATAAGTCAAGGAATGAATGCTGCGAAACAGTCAATCAGAAATTATCAGGAAGCATTAAAGAAACTTGATAAAGATTTAAAAGCAGATAACATTTCTACTAAGGAATATGACGAGCAGCAAAAGGATTTCTTGGATAACATTAGAGATTCTGTTGGTGTTGTTGAGGACTATAAAGATTCTATTACTGGTCTTTGGCAGGAAATGCTTGAAAAGGAAAATGATGTAATCCAATCAAGTATTGACAAACACGAAGAATTGCTCGATGCAAAGAAACGCAACGATGAGTATTCGAAAAATGTTAGAAAACAGCAGAAAGATATCAATGCTATACAGGCACAGATATCAGCACTTTCTGGGGTATAGGTAATGCCCTATCTATTTTAATTGCTGGGAAACCGTAAAGCTATATAAACTACAACGCAAGTATGAAATATGATTAAACGTGAATGTTTGAAAATTATATAGATGTTTATGCTAGATGTAATCTTCTAGGTCATAAATATAAAAATTGGCAATCAGCAGCGAAGCTCCGAATAGGAGAACGTTCAACGACTAATGGGTGATGAGTGTAGCCCATGTAAAACCGCAAGCGATTGGCGGTTTGAAACAAATAGATTACTTGAATAAATTAAGAGAATAAATATTATACATAATTATCAGAACAAAAGTTCTGGATTGCATAACTATTATATATGGAATATAATGGATATGTAATATTAATCACATGGCTCAAAGGAGCGTATATCGAATTTTCTGTCAAATGGCAGGGAGGGGGTGAAAACTCCCTCATTAATTTTTTATGAGGTATTTTATATGTTACGTACAATGGTATTTATTGATTATCAAAATTTTAATATTAATTTGCAAACACATTACAATAATAAATCCGGTAAAGGGTTTAGATCAATAAATTATCAGAGACTTGCAAAAGAAATAAATGGGAAATTACCATTTCAATCGCAGGTTTTAAAAACGTATTTGTTCGCATATAAGCCTTGTGAACAGTTAATGAAACTTGAAAGATATAAAAAATATTATAATTGGCTAGAAAATATGAGAAAAACTCCGTATTTTGAAGTGATTGAAGGTAGACAAGAAGTACGGAGTAAAGATGGAGTTCAGTTTGATATCAACGATACTCATACATATACAACCGAAGAAAAAGAAACAGACATAAACTTAGCAACGCATATGTTAGCAAAGGGATTTCAGAATGCATATGATATTGCTATTCTGGTTTCTGGAGATACGGATTATATTAAAGTTGTAGAGACATTGCATAATATAGGTAAAACTGTTGTTATTGCACATTTTCAGCACCAGAACATAAATAAGTATGAAGGAATCATTGATGCTCATATTGTGCTGTATGATAGTATTCTAATTAAATCTTCTAATGAAAAGAAGAATAATGTTAAAGATAAAAAAGAGGAACATGATTCTATAGAAAAAATAAATGAATGTGAAATAGATAGTGATGTATCAGAAGAAGATATTGATTCTGATTCTGCCACAGACGATATAAATCAAGAGCAAGGGAGTTAATCTCCTGCTCTTTTATTATATCTAAAATTATTCAAGTAAAAGATATAGTCTCATCTCATATGAAAGTATGAGGAGAGTTTACTACTCTCTCACTTATGTAGCGAATAAGTGAAAAGGTAAATGAAATAACGAAAGTGCAAAAGCAGAATTAAAGAGACTTCAAGCTCAATTAGCTGAGGCTAAAGATGAATTATCTCAGACTCAAAAAGATCGTGAATATGATATTCGCAAAGAAGGATATCAAGGACTTAGCGATGATTTGAATAATGCACTTCAGGATACTCTCGATGAAGTTAAATATAACGCATCAAAACAAGAAGAAGTTGTTTCTTCAATGTTGTCGCACATTGTAAATAACTACAAGGATGCTTACGACAAGATTAATCAAATTATCAGTAACACAGGTTTTAAACCATCTGATGACTTCCAACAGAATATTGATAATTTAGGCACACAATCAGGAGCAAATAGTCAAATACAAGATAGTAACACTATCGCACCGAATTATACCCCTGATGATTTTGCGTCTGGAACAAACACCGGACAGATCCAATCCGGCTCAAGTCAAAGCAACAATGATAAAATCGAATCTGAAATAGAAAAAGAACCAAATACGACAAATAGACCGATTGCACAACTTACAGTAAAACCGACTTCTATTAGCATTCAAGAAGGTCAAAGTAAAAATGTATCAGTAACTATTAGACCTACTGATGCAGCTAACAAAACATTAAAGTGGACTTCTTCTAATTCAAAAGTTGCCACAGCATCAAATGGTACGATAAAATCTGTTAAGCCGGGCTCCTGCCAGATTACAGTATCAACAACTGACGGTAGTGGAATTAGTGCTACTGTTGCCGTCACTGTCACTGCAAAACCGAAACCAAAACCGCCTGCTCCTAAACCGTCTGGGGGCGATGGTATTCCTAGAGTTGGTGATAAGGTTACATTTACAGGATCGTATTACTACGATTCATGGGGGCAGATGCCTGCGGGGAATCTATATTCTGGAGTTGCAGGTGGTGTTGTTATTGACGGTTATTCTGGCTCAGAGTTTGGTGGCGCATCAAACTTTCACGGTGGCTATGGAATACACATCCGAAGCGCAGACGGTAGATACGGCGATTTGGGATGGGTGAGTTTAAATCAGATTTCTGGATATGCAAAAGGTACTCGTGGAGTCAAGAAAGATTTAGAGTTTGCAAAAATTAATGAGATCGGCAATGAGCTTATTATCAGACGGGGTGGAAACGACTATACCACACTTACTTATGGAAGTGCTGTTGTTCCACATAATCTAAGCAGTAAGTTATTCACACTAGCTGAACACACAAATCAGATTTTAAATTCTACTGTTAAAAGAAATAATGGCAATGAAAATATTGCAATTAATAATCATTATGACAGTTTACTGACCGTTAATGGAAATGTTGATAGAGATGCGTTGCCGGGATTAGAGAAATTACTTCAAAAATCATACGAATACACATCAAAACGCATGTATAAAGACGCTGGATTGATGGGAATTCAAAAGAAACTGTAGTTAGTTTTGGATAGTAGTTTGTGATTGGCGTTGTGTCAGTTACAAACTACTGATAACAATAGGTGAATTAAGCAAAATTAGTGTAATAAATATATTTTGTAAACATATTTACAAACAGCAAAAAATAGTGTAAGATTAAACATATAAAAAGATAGAATCCGTTAGACGGTTGAGCCTATAAATTGCAAATCACAAAGGCTAATATTTTAAAACATTAACACAAGAATGACCGCTTACTCATGGCGGTTATTTTTGTGCAATAAACTATCAATAACACGAACTATGTATGTAGATGTTATTCCACTTACAATGCCCGGAATTAATATCTCTAATGCATCACGAATCATGTTATATCACCCTCCTTTCTTAGCAAGGGTATCTATATAATAAACAGAATGTCACCATTCTGACATGACTCAACCGCCTAACCATCTCTATCTAGCCGAAATAAAAATGTTGGATTCTGTCAAAATATATTATATATGTATACAAGATAATAGTCAACGATTTTAAAGAGCAAGAGAACATCCCCTCTCCTGCTCTTTTTATTATGCGGAAATTAAAAAACGAAAATATAATCCTGTTGGATTTTCATATAAAAAATAAAATTAGCGAGGTGAAAGAAAAAATGATATTAGTATGTAAGGACTTTAAGTTTGATAATAATTCATTGTCAAAACAAAATCTTATATCTGTAAATTTTGATGATGACACTTCTCTTCCATCTGCGTTAAACCGTAACATGGAATCTAGCGAGATGAATAAGTATAGACCAGAAAGAATCGGTTTTGGAACTGTATATACAGATGTATTAACCTTTGATATCCATATCATAAAAGACGATTCCATGTGCGAGTCTCAGGAAGAAATGGAATTCACAAATGAAGAATATGAAACATTGGTTTCATGGCTTACTTCACCTCATGAAAATATGTGGCTTAACATTACAAAGGAGAATGGAGAAACTGCTTTAGCAAAAGGATATTTTTCTTCTGTTGAGCCTTATGAAAACTGTGGAATATGTTATGGAGCAAAATGTACATTTATGTGTAACTCTCCATATACATATGAAGATAAAACTATTACTAAACAGATTCAAAGGGAAACAAATTTTATTTTATCAAATAACAGTAGTGAAAAATATGATTATGTGTATCCTATTTTACATATCGTTCCAACTAAAAAAGAGGAAATTTATATACATAATTTATCTGATAGTACAATCGTGGATAATGCCATTTTATCTTCTACTGATAATCCAGTTCAAGCTATTGCCGACATGAAAACAAAAATCGAGAATTATGCAAAAGTAAACAATTTAAAAGTAGAATATGTAATAGATCCAGAAAGTCATGATATAAAAATGATCTGCGACAATACATGTGTTTTCCTTTATATGACAGACATATATGGAATCAAGAAAAAATATGTTGCTTACTATCTAAAAAATGAAAAACAATATTTTCTCTGTCAAGGCGGGTTTTTTTATTGTGAATTAAATATGGGATTAAATATTGATATCGACTGTAAGACGCTTGGTATATACGACTCCATAAAGCGTCCTGTTTTATTTACAAAATTAGGAATACAAGATGAAGATGAAATCTACTGGATGAGACTAATTAATGGCAATAATAGCTTTCGTGTGTTCGGAAATTTTGAATTAACAGTTAATTATTTAGAACCTAAAAAGGGAGGCTTGATATCATGAGAATAATCCATGATTATTATAACAGAAACGATCCTTCCAAAATTTACCTTGCCACACCAAATAAAGATATTTTGTGTGTATTAAATAGCATTGATGCAACATCAGTCGATTTTGTTGGAAAATGTAATGATTTATCTACTCTTACATTCACCATTAATAGATACACGGAAACTTCAAAGGGTGATCGAATTGAAGCAAACGGGTATGAACTTGTTTCAAAATATATGCGATTATATGTTACAAATGTTGGTTGGTTTATCATGGACACACCAGAAATTCATTCAACAGGGAATATTGAATATAAAACAATTAATGCTTCATCTGCTGAAATAGAATTTAAGCAAATACCATTAGATACATGGAAAGTAAATAAAGGGACAACAGATTCTCTTGAAATGCTTGTAGATGGGAATGTTGAAGAAATTGACGGGGTAGAGTTTGCAAAAGAAAATATTAAATTCCATAATCCCCAAAATAAAAAGTTGAGTCTTGTTGATATTTTAGTGTCAAAAGTATATGGGTGGGAAGTTGGCTATATTGATCCCATTCCAAAAATATATGAGTCATTTGAAAATGGAGAATTAGTAAAGACTCCTGTTCTACTTGCTGATGAAATTGGTATGTTTGATATAAGTTATAGTAATGCATATGCTTTTATGATGCAGGACTTAGAGAAATTCTTTAATTGCATTGTTGAATATGATTATATGAATTTCAAAGTTAATTTTTACCGTGTAGAAAATTATGGAAAAGATACAAATGTAGTTATCGGATTTCGTAATGTAGAAAATACAAATGATGTAACTGTTGACGAAGACAACATCTTTACAAAATTTAGAGTTGTTGGCGGTAATAACCTTGGAATTGAACAGTTTAATGGTGGAAGTAATTATTTAATTATACTTGATAAGTATTGGCTAAATGAGAAATATTTATCGCCTACTACTATTGATAAGTATAATAAATGGTCTTCTTTTTGTAATATCGCAAGATATAAATATGGAGAATACTCAAAAGAATGGAATGTGCTTCAAGAACAAATCGGTGAGTTAAATACACGAGTTCCAAACTTAGACTGTAACCCTGAAAATTGGGATAAATTAAGCGATGATGAACTTTTAAATTTTAAATCTGATTACGAAGCGCAAAAACTTGGATACGAAAAAATATATGTTGATGAAGAAGGACATTTCGATATTGACGCTCTTAATGCTTCTCCTGACGCAAATATTTATCATCAAATTGTCGATACCATTCTTCCCAATATCGACATTGAAATTGAAAACAGAAAGCTTCCCACTTCTGAAGGCGAAACGGACTTTATTGAAACATATAAAACAACTTGGGAATATTTTGGTGTCAATGAACTTGAAATAAAATTGACTTCTTATCAAGACATTGTGAATGTTTTAAAAAAAAGCCACTATGATTTGACATGGGAAAGATATCAAGAATTATCTAAGCAAGACAATGAAAAATACCCTACTCTCACAGAAGATGGATTCAAAGATAAACATGATGAGTATTTAAAAAACGCATACCAATTAGATGAAAACAATACTGATTCATGCGCATATGCGTTAAAAGAACGAAAGAAAGAAGTATCCGAAAAGGAAATAAAGCAAAAAGAAATCGGTAATAATCGTAATGCATTAGCTCAAAAAATGGGCTTAGAAACATGGAACGGACAAACAGATATATCTAGTCCTGAATCCAAAGGTTTTAGTGATAAAGAACTAAACGAAATATATCATATTATTAATCAGACCACTTATACAAACGAAAATATATTCACGACATCGCTGGACAATCTATCTGAAAATGTAGATATTCAACAAAAATTATGTGAAACCGCATTAGAGGATATCGCAGTATATTCTTTGCCGCAAACCATTTATTCAACTACACTTGACAACATATTGTCTGCGGCGGGTAATGAATTACATGCAAATGATTTGAATTATGGCAATTTTATTAGAGTTGGTATTCGTGATGATTATTATGTCAAATTGCGTGTTATGGCAATTTCATTTAATCCTTGTTTATATGATAATAAATTTTCATTGCAATTTTCTAATATGATTAAATCTGGAAAGAAAAGAAATGACTTCGTGTCATTGCTTGATATGGCGGGAAACTTAAGTAATTCTTCCGCTAATACTTCTTTTTCTGGAAGTGTCAATTTATCAGATGATAATATATATCAAATTCTATCTAAAATTTTACAATCTTCTTTGTTTTCAAACAAAATCCAAAATATTATAAACGGAAGTATAGGTAATGGATCTGGTGTTGGCGGTGATTATTTAAAGCCTAGCGACATTTATGGAAATAACGGTTTTTTTGAATATATACAATCAGAACTTATTGCTGCAAATAAAATTGTTGCGAACAGTGGTGAATTTAAAGACCTATCGGCTTTAGTTGCTGCGATTGATAATTTATTAGCCGGAAATCTTAGTGCGGAGTTAGGTCATATTATTAAACTTACTGCTGAAAATGTGAATATTGATCAAGCTGTAATTCGTGATTTAATCGCTGCTCAAATTACTGTCTCCATGTTAAAAGCCGGAGATATTTCTGCCGATAAATTCCATATCGCTTCCGATGATGGCGGACTTGAAATTGTTGGAAATACAATGCAATTCAAAGACAAAAACGGTGTCATAAGAATCCAGATAGGCAGAGATACAAATAATAATTTTACATTTTGTCTGTACGATGAAACAGGGAAAGGCATATTGATCGATTCAACAGGAATAAAGGAATCTGCTATTTCTGATGGACTTATTGTAAATGATATGATTTCTAATGGAACCATTGGAAAAGAAAAATTCAATTTTTCTGTTTTGGAGACGGATGACAGCGGAAATATTGTGCAAAACGGACAGGTGGTAATTGATAAAAATGGAATTGATGCAGAATTCACAACGATAAAAAATTCTGTAACAAATATACAAGGACAAATTGATAATTTAGAAAGCAACATCCCTTATACAATGAACATCTATTCATCGAATGGAACTATTTTTGGAAGAGGACTAATTGATACTTATCTAACTCCAAATTTATATCTTGGACAAACTGAGGTTACCGCGAATTATCCAGATAGTCAATTCATATGGACAAGACAATCGACAGATACAGATGGCGACCATTACTGGAATGAAGCACATAAAAACGGAACGAAAAGTTTACACATAACAAATGCTGATGTGTTTATAGGAGCAAGTTTTACTTGTTCTTTTTTTGATGGAGAAAATCTTATTACAAAAGCAATTTTTTAAGGAGGAAAACATATGCCGAAAGTTTATGGTTCAATTACCATATCTGACATTGCTGATGTCGGAAGACTTAGTGTTTATTTAACAAGTAATCAGCCGCAGACGGTAATTGAAAATCCAAATGGAGATGTTATTACCTATACCCCAGATTGGACGAAAAACAATTTAGTATTAACACCGATTATTTATTTTAATGAAAAACAATTACAATTACCATGTACAGGTTTGACAGTGACTTGGAAACGACAAGAAGGATCTGAACCCGCTTCTGAATTGAAAGAAGGCGAAACTGTAAAAAATGGTATTTTAACCGTGTCACAAAACTTTTTGAGTAAAATTCAAAGTGGATTATTAACATATATTGTTGGAATTCAATACACAGACCCCATTACAAATACGACTTTAGAAACTCAATCACAAATGTCATTTTCATTGTCTAAGCAAGCGATTGAAGCAAAATATTGCTCTATCACAGGAGAATCGGTATTTTTGTATAATACAAATCAGACATTAGTTGGATCAGACACGATTACATTAACTGCAAATGTAACAAATGTAAATATATCCCAATGGCAGTATAAAAAATCTGATGGTTCTTTTGTGGTAATTCCAACTACAAACAATCCGACCACAAATGGAACATCAATTATTATAAAAGCAAATGAATCTGCTTTGTTTGTGAATGACACTGCAATTATAAAATTAGTAACAGACGATCCTACGGTTTATGATCTGCATACTATTACAAAGATTAGAGATGGTGCAGCAGGAAATAGCTCTATTGCTGTTGTTTTGAGCAACGAAGATCATACTCTTCCTTGTAACTCAAAAGGTGAAGTATCTTCATACATCGGAGCTGAAACATCAATTAATGTATTTGAAGGCGGAACAGATGTAACGTCAAAATGGTCTATCGCCACACAAGAGTCAGAAGGAGTGTCTGGAACATTTGAAAACAATAAATATACTGTTTCAAACTTAACAGTTGATGTTGGCTATGTGGAATTTACTTGCACCAAAAGTGGTAGCGCAACATTAAAAAAGAGATTTACTTTAACTAAACAATATGCTGGACTTGATGGGGAAGCCGCAGTTGTTTATTCATTGAAATCTTCTACTCTTTCTATGAATGTTAATAAGTCTGGAACACTAAGTCCTGCAAATGTTACATTTTCTGCGTTTAAACAAGTCGGTGCTGAAACATCACAAACTGTATATAATGGTAGGTTTAAAATATACGAATCACCAGACGGTCTTGTATTTGGAACAGCGAAATACACTTCAGGTTCTGACGAGTCAAATAAAACATATGTGCCTTCGTCATCTTCTATAAGAGCAATCAAATGTGAACTATTTGCTTCTGGTGGCGTTACAAATATACTAGATTCTCAAACAGTTATTATAACAAAAGACGGATCTGATGGTGAAGCCGGAAACAATGGTATTGATGCTATTTCAATAATTATGGGAAATGAAGCTGAAGTTATTCCTTGTAAACCAAACGGAACTGTTTCTATCGCCAAAGATATCACAATACCCTTTTATGCGTATAAAGGATTAAAAAGAATTCCCGTTACATGTTCAACTGGAACTCTTCCAAGCGGCGTTACAGTTAAGACAAACACTTCTGGTACTATTAATTCTCCGGGCACAATTACAATAAATATTCCTGCCGGGAATGAATTAGGGTCAGCTTCTGATTTATCAGGTAGTTTTACTCTTACATTTACTTGCGAGGGTGTTTCTGTTGATAAAAAGTTTAGTTGGACAAAAAGCATCCAAGCTACAAATGCAGTAATGCTACAAATATATGCACCTCAAGGAAATGTTATTGTGAACGCAGAAAACAACGTATTGTTGGAAGCACAGATTACAGATGGCGGCTCCGTTATAGAATCTGGTATAACATATCAATGGGCTAAATTTGATGGCGGAAAATATACAGATATTCCAAGCGCAAACAAAAATACAATTACAGTAACACCGGATATGGTTAATTCCTTGGCATCATTTAGATGTACTGTTGGGTATAATGGAAGGAATTATATTGCTTACTGGACAGTAACCGATAAAAATGACCCTGTAGAATTACTTGTCATGTCAACTGTAGGCACTCAACTTACAAAAGATGCTGATTTTGGTGTTATTTACGTTTTAGCTTATTTAAAAGAGAAAGAAATTGATGCGATTAAATCAACAGTCTTTTCTACCACCCCTCCTTCTGGACAAACTGGAGATTTTTATTATCATGTCGATAAAGTCGCAAAAAAAGTAATTTTAAAAAAACATAATGGAACTGGGTGGATTGATGCCACAGGCGAAGATCTACCTAAAGGAACTTATAAATATTTTAGACGCAATTCTGAGGGAGTTGAACTAGATAAAGATGGAATTCCTTGGAATACTGGAAAAGCAGTCTTTGTTGATAGAACAATCATAGATGGATCTACTGCATTTATGTGCGAAGCGGATATTCCACTTGCGTAAAAATAAAAGCTAAGAGAACGCAAAAATTGCGTTCTCTTTTTTGATGGATGGTGATGAATTATAAAGACATACGGACAAATCACAATATCTAATGTATCCGATGGGCAACCGGGGCAATCTGCAATAAATATAATTTTAGGAAACGAGGCGCAGAATATCCCTTGTAACAATGAAGGAATTGTCCCAGAACAAATGTTGATTGAAATTCCTTTTACTGGATATTCAGGATTAGAAAAAATACCTGTTTCTGCTGTCGTAGGTGTTTTACCATCAGGTATAACTCTTGGTTCTATTTCTAATTCTACAGCAACAAAAGATGGTTTAATCATATTAAATATCGCAAAAGGAGCAAATCTTGGCGGATCAAATATCCTTAATGGATCAATAGATATTACATTTAAAATTGAAAACAAAAATATAGTGAAGAAATTTTCTTGGTGTAAGACCAAGGATGGAGCAGATGGAGCTATGACCATATATGAACTCTTCTCTTCTGTTCCACTTTTAAACAAAGAAATTAATGATGTGATATCTCCGAATAAAATTACATTTACGTCATATACGAGAAAAAGCAATACAACTACAACTTCTCCTTACGAGGGTATGTTTATAGTTAAAGAGTCGGAAAACGGGGTTACGTATACATCAAAATATATATCTACTCAAAATGAATCATCTATTGAATACACACTATCATCAAACAAGGTTATCAGTGTTCAATGTAGTTTATGCGAAGCAGAAAAGGTGTCTAATGAATTAGATAGAATTACAATCCCAGTGTTGACAAATGAATCTATAAAATCTGAAATCACAGAAATAAAAACGCAAATTAGCGGCGTGTCCTCTACTGTAGATGCAGTAAAAAAATCAATAACAGATAAAGTATGGCAAAAAGATATTACAAATCAAATAGACAATTTTAACAATACAACAGTCAAGGAGATTCGTGATCAAGTAGCGGAGCAGAAAACAGAAATCGGAAAGATTTCTACCGAAGTGTCTGATGTAAAAACTACCGTAGAAACAAAAGCTGATGGAAGCACTGTTCAAAAATTAGAAGAGCGTATGACTAAGAGTGAGCAGACAGCAGAAAGTTTCAAACAAACTGTAGAACAAAATTATGTTACAAACGATAAGCTTGGTGAAACTTCACAGACATTACGTTCTGAGCTAGAGCAGACAGCAGGAACAATACAAGGTCAAATAACTGACCTAAGTGGTAATGTAACTCAAGTAACACAAACATTAACCGATATTGAACAACGTGTAGAAACTGCACAAGGCGATATATCATCATTAAAAGTTTCAGGAGATGCGATTAAATCTGATGTAGAAAATGCAAAGGGTGATATATCACAACTCCAGCAAACAGCTACTAATAACTCGTCTCAAATAGAAAATTTAAAGGGCGATATAACAAAAGTAGACCAAAAAGCAAATGAAATTGTAATTTCAGCAGAAAAAAAATATGCCACTAAAGACGAAATGAAATCAGCAATAAGTGTTACCTCTGACGAGATTAAGTTGTCCGTCAAAGAAGTGAAAGAAACCGCTGATTCGGCAAATGATAAAATAGATAATTTAGAAATTGGTGGTAGAAACTTATTGCTTAAAACAAGCGAAGAAAGAGTTGTTGTCGGAACAGGAAAAAGTAGTGAAGCGTCAAATGAAT
>OLPW01002435.1_pt1 | contig 16539 bp, 19 predicted proteins | sample 1672161 | NCBI WGS metagenome assembly OLPW01 (sample SAMEA3136654, study PRJEB25190) | human gut metagenome
AGACCCATGCCCGGCTTGATCAGAAGACCGATGCCGAGTGCAACGGCAACCGCCATCATCGTGGTGAAAATGTAGAAGCCGATGATTTTTACGCCGACCTTGCCGAGCGTTTTACTGTCGCCGATGGCGGTGGCGCCGCAGATCAGCGAGCAGAATACCAGCGGTACGACCAGCATCTGCATCAGGCGGATAAAGCCCTGACCGACAACATAAAAATGCCGTTTACCAGCACGTTCTGCACAAAATCCACATCAGCTGCGAACATGTTGAGCGCAATGCCGACGATTGCACCGGCGATCAGCGCGATGAAGATCCTTGTAGTCAGACCGATTTTCTTTTTCTCTTTTACTTCATTCATTTATTTACTCCCGTCTGCCGGTGGGACATGTATTCGCTCAGTGCGTCATGCCAGTCCGGCATTTGATACAAACCAGTGATGCGCAGCATCATATTGTCCAGCAGCGTAAAGCGCGGGCGCAGCGCAGTGTTCTCGGAGGCCGAGGTGACCGGCACGTTTTCCTTGCCGGCGAGACGCAGAATTTCGCGGGCGTACTCTGCGCGGGAGCACGAGCCGTCGCACGATGCGTGAAACAGGCCGTACTCGCGGCTGTGCATCAGGCAGTCGATAAAGCCGGCGAGCGCTTCTGCCGAGGTCGGGGAGGAAATCTCATCCTCCGGCAGATGGACCGCGCCTTCCTTTGCCGCCGTATCGAGCACACGGTCAACAAAGTCGTACGAGCCGACGCCGTACAGCCACGACGAACGCACGATAACATGCTTGTCGGTCAGCTCACGCACGAGCTTTTCACCGGCGTACTTGCTCTTGCCGTACATCGTGGTCGGATGGGGATCGTCGAACTCACAGAAAGCCTTGCCCTCGTCGCCGCCGAATACGTCGTCGGTCGAGATCTGAATGAATTTTGCGTCGATGCGTCTTGCAGCGGTCGCCAGATTGCGGGCGCCGATGGCGTTGATCTTATACGCTTCTTCGGGGTTCTCCTCGCAGGCCTGCACGTCGGTCAGACCGGCACAGTTGATGATGACATCCGGATGGTTAATATCGGCAAAGCGACCGACAACGGATACATCCTCGACCGCTACATCACGGTCACTGGTTACCAGCTTATATGCTGTGTTGCCGCCGAAACGATGACTAAGTGCGGAACCCAGTCTGCCGCTTGCTCCCGCGATCCAAACGCGGGTCGTAATACTGTTCATAAAACACCTCTCCTGTCGGCTCGGTGCAGCGGAACTGCTCCGGCGCGCATTACCCATTTTATGGGTTGTATATTCAGTATAGCACAAAATCGTTAAAAAAACAACAAAATATGCGGTCTCTTTGCATAAGTAAGCTCGAATTCCTGCAAACTATCCGATTTGTGCAAAACTTGCTTGCATTTTTATACAAACTGACAAGACCGCTCAGCCGAAGAAAAGAAACAGCCAAAAGTGCGGAGAATTTTTTGGGAATATGGACGGCAAATATCTGTCAGCGCTATGATATCCGTACACCGATCGACGGTATTCGCGGCATGGTCGAGATCAGCCGCCATTATGCGGAAAATGCTGTAGATCACCTTTCTGCATACGAAGCGGGGAGATGGTTTATTTTATATGAAAACATCTGATTTTTATTGTGCAGAATGCTGTAAAAACCTGCGTTGACCTATGTGGTTTTCGGTGATATAATTAACGGATAACAGTGTGGATTGAATCACATAATTTGCCAAGCGTTATTTTGTCTCGAAGGAGGAGCAGGAAATGAAACCGGTTCTGGAGGTTTGTGCCCACTCGGTCGAGTCTGCGGTAAGCGCGGAGCGCGGCGGTGCTATGCGGCTGGAGTTATGCGCAAATTTAATGATCGGCGGTACTTCGCCGGATGAGGATCTGTTCCGCATGGTGCGGGAACGGGTTTCCGTACCGGTTCGTGTGCTGCTGCGTCCGCGCTGCGGCGATTTTTTGTATACGGAAAGCGAATTTGAGCTGCTCTGCCGTCAGGTGAAGCGTTTTGCCGCGCTCGGCGCGGACGGCATTGTCATCGGCGTGCTCACACCCGAGGGTGATCTTGATGAGGAACGTATGGCCAAACTGATTTCGCTTGCAGGCGGCTGCGGTGTGACGCTGCACCGTGCGTTCGATGTCTGCCGCGACCCGTTTGCGGCGTTGGAAACCGCAAAGCGGCTGGGTGTGGATACCATTCTGACCTCGGGGCAGCAGGCGGACTGCACCGCAGGCGCGGATTTGCTGCGCGCGCTGGTTGCAAAAGCAGGAGAGGATATGCAGATTCTGGTCGGTGCAGGCGTAAATGCTGCGGTAATCCGCGCATTGCAGCCGAAAACAGGCGCGAATGCCTTTCATCTTTCCGCAAAGCGGGTGGAAAACAGCAGAATGCAGTTTCGGCGCGAAAATGTGCCGATGGGACTGCCCGGATTGAGCGAATTCAGTCTGTGGCGGTGTGATGAAGATGCAGTCCGTGCGGCGCGTGAAGCGTTTGATGCGTGCTGCGGTGCGGGGCAGGAGGCGCGGACGTGAAAATAGAAAAGGTACTCAACAACAATGTTGTGGTCGCGCTGGATGAAAACGGTGCGGAGACCGTGCTGATGGGGCGCGGCTTGGGCTTCGGCCGCCGCGCAGGTGACGAAGCACCGCCGGACAAGGTAGAAAAGCGGTTCACACTGCACTCGGATCAGCTTTCCGACCGGTTCCAGCAGCTGATGACAAGCATTCCGCTGCCGCATTTCCTGATGAGCGAACGCATTATCAATCATGCGAAGATCGCGCTCGGCAAGGAGCTGTCGGACAGCATTTACGTTACGCTGCCCGATCATATCTCGGCGGCTGTCAACCGCTACAAGGAGGGCATTGTGCTGCCCAATCCGCTGCTGTGGGACATCCGGCAGCTGTACAAGGATGAATTCCGCGTGGGACTCAAGGCGAATGAAATCGTCAAGGAGGAGACCGGCGTGGAGTTTACGGATGATGAGGCAGCGTTTATCGCGCTGCACTTTGTCAATGCACAGCTCGGTGGTGAAATCCGCGATATTTACGACATGACCTATCTGCTGCAGGCGGTTTTCCGCATCGTTTACGATGAATACGGTTTCCGTCCGGATGATGAATCGCTCAATTACTACCGGTTTGTCACGCACCTCAAGTTCTATGCACGGCGTATCGTCAGCGGAGAAGGCTACGGCGATGAGGACAGCGATCTGCTCGATGTGGTGCGGTTCAAGTACCCGAAGGCGTATGCCTGTGCGGACAAGATTCGCGCGTACGTCCAGAGGGAGAAAAATTTCCACTCCGGACAGAATGAGCTGCTGTATCTCACCATTCACATCGCCCGTGTAATGGAGCACATTGATGATAAAAAATAAGCACGGAGTCCGTACTGCACAAGCAGTGCGGACTTGCTTTTTGTGCAAAGTGCAGAAAAACAACGAGAAAATTTGGCAACTAATTCGACAGGTTGCTCTTGCCAAGGGGAGAAAAGTTTGTTATACTGCAATTAACAAGTAAACAGTATCCGTTTGAAATGGATTGTTACCGCTTCGGCGGGCAAAACCAGATTTCTCGCAGAAGTTGCTATCAAAGAGCAAGTTGTATCTGTGCAGAAGTTTGGTTCTTTTTATTTTCTGTATGTTTTCGGACAAAACAGGCATACTTAAGGCAACACCGCACAATTTACTCGCAAATCACTCGTGTTCAATCATGCGGTATTGCCGAATCAAAAAGGTTGTGAGCTAAATGTTTGGTAAACTGAAAAATCTGTTTGGCGGCGACAGCGGCATCGAGATAACGGCGCCGGTTGCCGGCAAGGTGGTAGCACTGGAGGACGTACCCGATCCCACGTTCGCACAGGGCATTCTCGGTCCGGGCATTGCAATCGAGCCGACCGAAGGACGCATTGTTGCTCCGGCGGACGGCACGGTGGATGTGATGTTTGAGACCGGTCACGCGGTATCGCTGACCACGGCGGGCGGTGCAGAGCTGCTCATCCACGTTGGCATCGACACCGTACAGCTGGAGGGCAGGCATTACAAGGCCTGCTGCAAGGCCGGTGATCAGGTCAGGAAGGGCGACACGCTGATCGAATTTGACCCGGAGGCCATCAAGGCGGAGGGCTATCAGATCGTAACGCCCATCCTCGTGTGCAACCCGGATGCGTTCACCGTGGAGCCCGCCGCGAGCAGCGCGGTCGCCGCAGGCGATGCACTGCTGACACTGAAGAAAAAGTAACGGAAAGGAAGTATTCTCCATGAAAATCGTTGAATATACCATCAAGGATGCACTGGGCATCCACGCACGGCCGGCGGGTCTGCTGGTGAAAGAGGCCGGCAAATTCCAGTCCAAGATCATGATCGCCTCTCCGAAAAAGGAAGTCGATGCCAAGCGCATCATGGGCGTGATGGGTCTGGGCGTCAAGTGCGGCGATACCATCAAGCTCACCATCGAGGGTGAGGACGAGGAGACCGCTGCAGCTGCAATGCAGGCGTTCCTCGAGAGTAATTTGTAAGGATTTCATTTCGCTGGGTGTGAACGGCGATGAAATAGGGGGACGGAAACGGAGTTCGGCTCTCCCATCCGTCAACACAATCGGCCGCTTCGGCGGTCCACAAAATAAGGAGGGGAAACTCTTATGATGAAAAAACTGCAAAAGCTGGGCAAGGCTTTGATGCTGCCGGTAGCTGCGCTGCCGATCTGCGGTATCCTGATGGGTCTCGGCTACGCGATCGCTCCGGGCGTTATGGGCGTGCCGGGTGCGGCCACGAGCGGTGCACTGTATAACATTGGCTTCCTGTTGATAAAGGCAGGCGGCGCGCTGATTGACAATATGGCATGGCTGTTTGTCATCGGTGTTGCAGTCGGACTATCCGACGACCGCGAGGGTACCTCGGCACTGGCCGGTCTGGTATCCTGGCTGATGATGACCAACCTGCTGAGCACCGGCGTTGTTACCACGCTGATGCCCGCAATCGCGGATGATCCGGTAAAAACGCTGGCATTTGACAAGATCCAGAACGTATTTATCGCTATCATCGCCGGTATCATCGGCGCAAGCTGCTATAACCGCTTCAAAAACGCGAAGCTCCCGGACTGGCTGGCATTCTTCAGCGGCAAGCGCTGCGTTGCCATCGTAACCGGTCTGGTTTCCATCGCGGTATCCGTTGTTCTGCTGTTCGTATGGCCGATCATCTTCAGCGCTCTGGTAGCTGTTGGCGAAGGCATCATCGGCATGGACGGCATCGGCGCCGGCATCTATGCATTCCTCAACCGACTGCTCATCCCGACCGGCCTGCACCACGCACTCAACAACGTATTCTGGTTCGATACCATCGGCCTGGGCGACCTGTCCCACTACTGGGCCGGCGACACCTCTGCAAACGTAGGCTGGAGCCTCGGTATGTATATGTCCGGCTTCTTCCCCTGCATGATGTTCGGTATTGCCGGTGCGGCTCTTGCTATGATCAAGGCTGCGAAGAATAAGAAGGCTGCCATCGGTCTGGTCCTGTCCGCTGCCATCTGCGCATTCATCTGCGGCGTTACCGAGCCGTTTGAGTTCGGCTTCATGTTCCTGTGCTTCCCGCTGTATGTTGTTTATGCTGCTCTGTACGGCATTTTCACCATCATCACCTACTATGTCGGCTTCCGCGCAGGCTTCTGCTTCTCCGCAGGCGCGACCGACCTCGTATTCTCGTCCTTCCTGCCGGCAGCGAACAACACGCTGATGATCATCCCGCTGGGTATCGCAGCATTCGTTGTATTCTATCTGGTATTCTACTTTGCGATTACCAAGTTCAACCTCAAGACCCCGGGCCGTGAGGATGAAGAAGCCGACTTCGCAGAGGTTGACAAGAATGCCAAGCTGGCAAATAACGACTTCACCGCAATTGCAGCTGCAGTCCTCGAAGGTCTGGGCGGCAAGGAAAATGTAGAATCTCTGGATAACTGCATTACCCGTCTGCGTCTGGAAGTCAAGGACGGCACGCTCGTCGACGAGAAAAAGATCAAGGCTGCAGGCGTGGCTGGCGTAATGCGTCCGTCGCAGACCGCAGTTCAGGTTATCATTGGCACCAAGGTCCAGTTCGTAGCCGACGAAATGGCAAAGATGCTGAAGTAACACTGAAAGCAATTCAACGCAGCCTGAAGTGCTCGCACACGGTTTGGAAATACAGCCGCGTGGGAACACCGAATGGTTAAGAAATCGCAACCAATCTAACTAACCTATCTTGTTTGCATATCACGATTGCGCTCCGCGCAATGGAAAGGGCGGGCACATTGCCTGCCCTTTCTATTTCCGGAGACAGAAGAAAGAGGTATTCCATGAAAATCATTCGCGCTAAGGATTATAACGACATGAGCCGCAAGGCAGCCAACATCATTTCGGCACAGGTTATTCTCAAACCGGATTCCGTACTCGGTCTGGCAACCGGTTCGTCACCGATCGGCATTTACGAGCAGCTGATTAAATGGTATAACAAGGGCGATGTGGACTTCGGCGGCTGCACGACCTTCAATCTGGACGAATATCGCGGCCTGACACCCGATCACGACCAGAGCTACCACTATTTCATGCACAAAAACTTCTTCGACGCGGTGAATGTGCCGGCAGAGCGCATCAATCTGCCGGACGGCGCGCAGCTTGACGCCGAGCGGGAGTGCAAGCGCTACGATGCAGCCATTAAGGCGGCGGGCGGTATCGATCTGCAGCTGCTCGGCATGGGCCTGAACGGACACATCGGCTTCAACGAGCCGGACGAGTATTTCTCCAAGGGTACGCACTGTGTAAATCTGACCGAGTCCACCATCGAGGCAAACAAACGCTTTTTCGCGTCGGCGGATGACGTGCCGCGGCAGGCGTACACCATGGGCGTGCAGACCATCATGCTGGCACGGCGCATCGTGCTGGTGGTTTCCGGTGAAAACAAGGCAGAGACCGTCCGCGAAGCGTTCTTCGGTCCGGTAACGCCTCAGGTTCCGGCATCCATCCTGCAGCTGCACACAGATGTTTCCATCGTAGCGGACGAGGCGGCACTGTCTAAGTGTGGCGATTTGCTCTAAAAAGGAAGAGAAGTTATGGAATTTAGCAATTTGAGGGTATATCAGCCGGACGGCACGTTCAAAACCGGCGGACTGTCCATCTCGGGCGACCGGATTGCATCCGCAGAGGTGAGCGCGGATGCGGTGGATATGGGCGGTCTGTACGCCGTGCCCGGACTGGTCGATCTGCACTTTCACGGCTGCATGGGCCGCGATTTCTGCGACGGCACGCATGAGGCTATCTCCACACTGGCAAAGTATCAGGCACAGATCGGCGTGGCCGCCATCTGTCCGGCGACTATGACCTATCCGGAGGACAAGCTGACACAGATTGCCGAAGCCGCCGCAACCTATCAGGCGGAGAGTAATGACGCGGCGCTTGTGGGCATCAACATGGAAGGCCCGTTCATTTCCGAGGCGAAAAAGGGTGCGCAGAACGGCGCTTATCTGCATGCGCCGGACGCGGCCATGTTCCGCCGGGTGCAGGAAAAAGCCGGCGGTCTGTTCAAGCTGTGCGATCTGGCACCCGAGCTGCCCGGTTCGATGGAGACGATCGACGAGCTGGCAGGCGAGGTGCGTATCTCGATTGCGCACACGACAGCGGATTACGACACCGCCTGCGAAGCCTTCAAGCACGGCGCGCGGCAGGTGACCCATCTGTACAACGCCATGCCGCCGTTTTCTCATCGGGCACCGGGCGTCATCGGTGCGGCCTTTGACAACGATAACGTGGCGGTTGAACTCATCGCGGACGGCGTGCATGTGCATCCGTCGGTCGTTCGCGCGACCTTCCGGCTGTTTGAGAACCGTGTTATCCTGATCTCGGACAGCATGATGGCGACCGGACTGGATGACGGCGAGTATTCGCTCGGCGGACAGGCGGTTACCGTGCGCGGCAACCTTGCCACCCTGCACGACGGCACGATTGCGGGTTCCGCAACCAATTTGATGGACTGCGTGCGCTCGGCTGTTAAAATGGGTGTTTCGCTTGGTCAGGCGATTCGTTCCGCGTCCACCAATCCGGCGTGCGCTATCGGCGTTGAGCACGATTACGGCTCGCTCGAGCCGGGCAAGCTGGCGAATGTGCTCCTGCTGGATGAGGAGCTGAACATTCACACGATTCTGCTGCGCGGCAGAATGCTGGGCTGAACAGCGATTTGATAAAGAAATGAAATGAAAAGAAACCGGCATCGGAAGATGCCGGTTTTACGTTGTTATGGGGTGCATGGTGCGGAAAACTGGAATTTGACTTAATATCCATGGTCAACATGCTGCCACTTTCCGCCATCTGTTCTAACTAAAATCCACTTCCAATCACTGTATGTACTATTTGGATTCAAAGACCCGTCTCCACCAGATGAATCAACATCGAATGAAGATAATAAAACAATGACTTCATCTGCATTGTTTCTGTCTGCCCAATCTTTATGATCTTTCGTGCAGTCATCTCCGGCATAGTAAATTTCTGTGAGAGTGCATCCTTTCCAGTCACTCTTAAACTCCTTTTTTATTGTGTCAATAGCGGCTTTAATATCCTCTTCTGAATAGCTCTCAGATTCAACATTATGAGTTTTTACTTCACTGACATCTCCACCACAAGCACTCAAACCAAATAAAAGCATAATACATAGCATTGTACATACTATTTTCTTCATACAAGACCTCCTTAAATTCCAATTTGATATTTCAGCCAATAGTATGCAGTTGAAAACGCCTTACTTCTTCCTCTTTTTCTTCTTCTGCACGCTGTATCCGAACTTGCCGAGATACTTGCCAAGCGCAAAATACTCGCCGTGGGAGTACATAATCAGGTTCGCATCGTTGATATGAAACCGGTCGTTTTCATCCAGATATTCGTCATCAACCGTCACGCCGACCACCTCGGCGATGAACATGGTATGGCTGCCGAGTGCGCGGCTCTCGGTCACGCGGCAGGCGATGTTGACCGGGCTTTCCGCGATAGCGGGTGCGCTGACATGCTCGACCGGCATGGGCGTCAGACCGGTTTTCGCAAATTTATCCACATTACGGCCGCTGACAACGCCGCAGTAGTCGCACGCGCGCGCCAGCTTTTCGGTGGTGAGATTGATGACAAATTCACCGGTTTTCTCGATAATATCGTAAGAATACCGTGACGGACGGACCGAGATCGACACCATCGGCGGGTTGGTGCAGATCGTACCGGCCCACGCTACCGTGATGATGTTGGGACGGTGCGCTTCATCGGCAACGCTGACCATCACCGCCGGAACGGGATTGAGCATGTTGCCGGGCTTCCAGCTTTGTTTACCCATGTTTATCTCCTTTATTGTGCGTGGGATAGACGGCACGCAGTTGTTTTGAAAGTCTGATTATGCCAGCGGCTGCACCGTATAGCGGAGCCGTGCGGGCGAGTGCGGATACCGACGGTAAAACGCGCTTACCAGTCGGTCGGCAACCATGCGGCTGTTTTCGTAATTCGCCTGCGGCAGCAGGATGATATACTGCGAAATGCTGCATCGAGCGATCACATCGCCGCGGCGCAGATTGTTCTGGACAAGCACTTGCAGATTGTTCATTGCGGGGTCCAGACTGCGGCGTGCAAGCATTTCGCCGTCCTTGCCGGAGACCGACAGCAGGCAGATATTCGCTGAATGGCCGTTTCGCGCGATCGAACGGGCTTCGGCACGGTACAGGATCTTGAAAAAGTCGTATTCGCATGGCGCCGCCGTGCGGCGCGGGCTCCGCAAGCTGAGAGCAAACCTCGTCCATGGTCAGTGTACGGTCGTTTACGGTGCGTGTCGCCTGACGATACAGTGTGCGCAGCGTCTCGGACGGCATAACGCCGAAATGCGCAAACAGCTGCTCGCTCATTTCCTCGTAGACCGACATAGCGCCCTTCATATCACCGGTGCGGAGCAGACCGCGCATGAGGTGCTCATACAGATCCTCCTGATACGGTTCAATATGAATCGCCCGACGGCACAGCGCAACGGCTTCGGCTGTGCGCTCCTGCTTTTCGAGCAGTTCAATCGCACCGGCTGCCGCACGGGTGTACAGGCTGTGATAGTAGGCCACGATTGGAATAGTCCAGATTTCATCGGTCATGCGCGGCAGCGGATCGCCGGCATACAGTGCCAGTGCAGCCTGATATTCCGCCAGACGGACATCGTCATCTCCGGCGGCTTCGGCGGCATGAAAATGCGCCTCAAAATCCTCAATATCGAGGGAAAGCGGCATAACGTTGTTCCAGAAGTATCGTCCTGCTTTGCGGCGGATGAGCAGGCGGCCAAGTCCCGGCTGCAGCTTGTCCAGCGCGGTGCGAATGCGGTGAAAGATTGATTTGAGCGCATTTCCGGGGTCCGCACTTTTCTCGCCGTTGCTCCAGTATAGATGGATCAGCTCCTCCTGTGCGAACGAGCGGCCGTGGTTATACAGCATATAGGCCAACAGTGACCATACCCGGCGGGAGCGGTCGTCGCTGTCGGAAATGGTGCGGTCGCCGTATCGAAGGGTAAACTGCCCGAGCATCTGCACTTGTAATGTAGGTCCGTTCATCTTTGCTCCCCACCTTTGTATGATGTGTTCGCAGATTGACGCGTATGATCGCTTACAAAGTCATACGGCATATATTAGAAATATACCACGAAACAGGCAAAAATGCAAACCGGAGAACAGGGAACAGCGGAGCTCCTGCAGGTGCAGCCGCAGATTTGCGGGAGAACTGCCGTTGAGAAAGAATGCATAAATCAACACGATAGATGAATTGATTTTGCGAAAAATACGAAAATGCAGTATGATTTGCAGTAAAGAGAACGCACGTTCTTTATTGAATGCTTGATTTCTCTGTCCGGATAGGAGCAAGGACAGGGTATCTTCTGAATAGCATGGACAAATGCAGCTTCAGCGATTTGGAGAATCCTTGCAACCGATTGGCAGAAGTGCGGCTATAAGGGCAGCTCAAAAGCGGAAAGGAGATTTTTGAGATTTATCCGCACTAAGAATAACCGTGCGTCGGACGGAGAGGACCGGTACGCTGTTAGATCGACCTGCTTCTTAGCGGAAGACCGGAATACAATCGTACTGCAAGAAGATAGTTTTATTGCTGCCGGACGCATCTCTGCGCAGTGCGATATGGACGCTCAAGTAAAGAAGCTGCTTCAGAGTCGTGCCGCAAAGATATAAGATATTTTACACCTCAGCAGTCGAGCGGGATATTACGGAAAAGCCTATGTACATTATGCAGCAGTATCGGAATACCGTTTTGGCAGAACGGTGGGACAACGCCTTTGCGCTTTGATACAGGAGAATTTGACTGCATTTCCGGCTAAGTATCCGTTATATGACGTAGAACCGTGGAGTAAAACGAAAAGAGCAACGATTGCTGCTCTTTTTTCTATCATAACCCCCTAATCAGTCGCCCCGACGGTCGCCCGAGAATTTGCAACGATTTATACTTCGCCAAAAAGCAAAGAAAAACCGCTCGTTTCAACGAAACAAGCGGTTTTACATGGTACGCCCGGTGCGATTCGAACGCATGGCCTTTGGAGTCGGAGTCCAACGCTCTATCCAGCTGAGCTACGGGCGCGAGTACATGATATAGTATACCAGTCTTTCGTGCGTTTGTAAAGCGGTTATTGCGGGGTATTTCGGTCGGATTGCGCCGAAACACCCCGATTTCCGTCTTACGCCTGCGCGTCGTCCGGCTTTTTCTTCTTTTTGCGCTTGCGATAGCGGTCCTCCTCGGAGAAAACACAGCCGCAGTAATTCTGCATGTACAGGCCAAGCTCACGCGCCTTATCCTGTCCCTCGCGGAAGCGCGGCGAAAAGTCGCGGTGCAGATACTCGACACCGTATTTTTCGGCCATTTGTTCGCAGATCTGACGCATCAACTCGTGATTCTGGTACGGGCTGACAAACAGGGTAGAGGTAAACCGGTCGTAGCCATGCTCGGCGGCGTAGCGCGCGGTTTCCTCAAAGCGTAGCGCATAGCAGGTCGCACAGCGGTTGTCCCAGTTGGGATAAACAGCTTCGATGAACTTGCGCAGGCCGTACTCGTTCTCAATCTCCAGCTTGAGATCAATGCTTTTTGCGTACTCAACGAGCGTATTCTTGCGCATTTTGTACTCTTTCATCGGATGAATGTTGGGATTGTACCAAAAGCCTACCGGCTCGATGCCCTCCTGCCGCAGCGTGTCGATGCACGCAATGGAGCAGGGCGCACAGCAGATATGAAGAAGTGTTCCGGACAAAAAATCAAACCTTTCTGAAATAATAGTTGGATTAACGGTGAGGATAAGCGGGAACTTATTTGCGTAGTAATGGATCAATATCTATGAATTCATATTCTTTTGCGGCTTCGCTCTTAGAAGAAAACAATTTCACATCGTCACATGGCTGCAGTTGTTTTTTCCAATCTACGCAATCGTTTACAAAATTCTTGAAGTTATCGGCAATCCGAAATATTTTTCTGCTTTTATCGATATAGCAGATAGGAAATTCACTCTCTATGTCTGTCAGACCGCCCACGGTGCCTATATAACCACCCCGACTGTCTACCGCCATAATATCTACACGAGGTACAGCGTAAAAATCAACATTCAGAGCCATATTATCAAATATGAAATGAATATCATAGCAATCTATAAACTTTTGATATTCTTCGTCCTTGAGTTCTGTCGGCATGGAATAAATCGTTGTTCCTGCTTGGATAATTTCTGCATCTTTTAGGATAACGCTGATTGCGCCGTTTGCACCATCATAATTCGAGCTTGTCACATCCAGAAATAATCGTTTCATTTTCTTCCTCCTGTATAAATCGGCAGAGTCGTCAAAGTGAATTATTCCCTTTTTTGAAGTCAAACGGCATAGCGTTCTCCTTTATTTCTTCCAGTGCTTGAGGGTCGGCACAATGGCTTCCATATGGGCGCGAACCTGCTCTGCAGGCCAGCTTTCGGTTGCCATATGCGTTACGCAAAAGTCGATCAGCTGCTCTTTCGTGGTGTATTTGAAGGTTCCGTCGGCATAGCACCACATGCAGTAGTCCTCGTTAAAGGAGCCGTCCGGCTCTTTACTGGTGATGGAATCTTCAAGCGGCATGCCGCAGCATTGGCAGATCAGCTGCCGCGGAGAGCCAAGCAGCGTATTGATCGACACGTTAAAGAACGCGGAAAGCAGCTTGAGCGTTTCGACATTCGGCGTGGTTTCGCCGGTTTCCCAGCGGGATACCGCCTGTCGGGTGACAAAAATTTTTGCAGCCAGTTCGTCCTGTGAGAGACCTCTTTCGGTTCTGAGATGATATAAAATATCCTTTGTATTCATAATCGAACACCTCCGTGAGGTAAGTGTATCATAGGATCTTTTTACGGACAAGCAACATGCGGTTGCGGTATCGGATAACGCCTGTCAGCAACCTGCCGGCTTAATTATTATACCTCGTTTCCGGCCTACTTGCAAACCCTGTCGAAAACCGTTATACTGAGAGTAGATTGCCCCAGAATTCTGATCAAAGGAGGAATATTCTCATGAAGGATATTGCATACTATAACGGAAAAATCGGCCGCATTGACGAGGTGCAGGCGCCTATCACCGACCGCGGTTTTTACTTCGGCGACGGCGTTTACGATGCGGCGATGGTCAACAACAAGAAAATCTTCGAGCTTGAGGATCATCTGGACCGCTTTTACAACAGCCTGAAGCTGCTCCGCATTGAGCCGCCGATGCAGCGTGACGAGCTGACAAAAACGCTGAACGAGCTGGTGTCGCAGCTGGATTCGGATGCGCCGCATATGCTGTACTGGCAGTCCACCCGTGCAGTGGCACACCGCATGCACGCGTTCCCCAAGGGCGGCAAGGCCAGCCTGATGGCATTTTCCGAGCCGTGCGGACTGGACCGCCAGGATCATCCGTACAAGTTGATTTCGGTCGAGGACACGCGTTTTCTGCACTGCAACATCAAAACGCTCAACCTTATCCCGAACTGCATGGCGATGCAGCAGGCTGTTGAGGCGGGCTGTGACGAGGTCGTGTTCCACCGCGGCGACCGCGTGACCGAAGGCGCACATTCCGGTCTGGCGATTCTCAAGGATGGCGTGTTCTGCACGCCTCCGGCGGATAATCTTATTCTGCCGAGCATTACGCGCAAGCATTTCCTTACACTGTGCGACAAGCTCGGTGTGCCGACCCGCATTGCACCATTTACTGTGGATGAGCTGAAAAATGCAGATGAGGTGATGATCCTGTCCACCGGCACGCACTGCGTCGGCGCATGCGAGCTGGACGGCAAGCCACTCGGCGGCAAGGATCCTGCGCTGCTTGATAAGCTGCAGAAGGCGTATCAGCAGTGGTTTAACGAGAAAACCGCAAAATAATGGGGAATTGAAAATGGATAATTGAGAATTAAGTTTCAATAACGCGCATTGCGTGAATCCGTCAATTTCCATTCGCTATTCTCAATTTGGAAAGGACAAAAGAATGCCCAACATTGTTATCATTGGTGGCGGACCGGCGGGACTGAGTGCTGCGATTTACGCGGTACGCGCCGGCATGCAGGCAACCGTTCTGTATAAGGACGGCGGTGCGCTGGCCAAAACGGACAAGATCGAGAATTATTTCGGCTTTATTGAGCCGGTTTCCGGTGCAGAGCTGCTCGAGCGCGGACAGAAGCAGGCCGAACGTCTGGGTGCAGTTTTGCGGCAGACCGAGGTAACCGGTATTGAGTATGCGGCGCAAGGCTTCACGGTTAAGACTGCGGACGGTGTGTTTGACGCGGATGCGGTCATTCTGGCAACCGGTTCGCCGCGTGCGGTGCCGAAAATCGAGGGCGTAGCCGCATTTGAGGGCCGCGGCGTCAGCTACTGCGCCATCTGTGACGCGTTTTTCTATCGCGGCAAGGACGTTGCCGTGCTCGGTCAGGGTGAGTATGCACTCGAGGAAGCGCGGGTGCTGCTGCCGGTGGCGCAGTCCGTTACGCTGCTGACCGATGGCAGCGAGGCTCCGGCGGATTTGCCGGACGGTCTGTGCGTGGAAACGCGTAAGGTAAGCGCGATCGAGGGCGATGAACTGGTGTCGCGCGTGGCATTTGCCGAGGGAGAATCGCTGCGCGTTTCCGGCGTGTTTATCGCCTATGGTACGGCCGGCAGCGGCGATTTTGCCCGCAAGCTGGGCGCGCAGCTGGACGGCACGCGCATCAAGGCGAACGCCGACGGCTCAACGGCTGTGCCCGGCCTGTTTGCGGCCGGTGACTGCACCGGCGGTCTGCTGCAGGTGGCAAAGGCTGTAGCGGATGGCGCCGAGGCTGCAATGAGTGCGGTGAAGTTCGTGAGAAAGTGAAGAAAGCACCGCATACTTCGGTATGCGGTGCTTTTTTATGCGGTTTTGACCGGGGCATTAACCCTCGTAATCATCCTCATTCTCCCAGTTGTGCCAAACGGCCTGCACATCGTCGTTATCCTCGAGGTTGTCGAGCAGCTTACGCATCTGCGCCATATCCTCTTCCTTCTCAAGGGTGATGTAGTTCTGCGGAACCATCTGCAGCTCGGCCTGTGCGAAGGTGTAGCCTTCCTTCTCAAGTGCCTCACGAACGGTAGAAAAATCATCCGGAGCGGTGTAGATTTCAAAAACGCCTTCCTCAACGAGGAAATCCTCAGCGCCTGCGTCGAGCGCCTGCATCATAACAGCGTCCTCGTCCAGACCTTCGCTCTCCATAATGATAACGCCCTTCTTATCGAACTGCCAGGATACGCAGCCGGAAGCGCCCAGACCTGCGCCGTACTTGTCGAACAGGTGACGAACGTCCGCAACGGTGCGGTTCTTGTTGTCCGTCAGGGTCTCAACAACGACTGCAACGCCGCCTACGCCGTAGCCTTCATAGTTGTTTGCCTCGTAATCAACCTGACCGTTTGCGCCGGAGTACTTATCGAGCGTGCGCTTGATGTTGTCGTTCGGCATGTTGTTGGCCTTGGCCTTTGCAATGCAGTCGCGCAGGCGAGCATTGAAATCCGGATTAGCGGAGCCGCCTTCCTTGATTGCGATTGCCATTTCACGGCCGATTTTGGTGAAAATCTTTGCTTTTTTTGCATCGTTTGCGCCCTTGCGCTTTGCGATGTTATTCCACTTGGAATGTCCCGACATGGTGAGTGTCCTTCTTTCTTTTATATCATCTAAAATATTAACTGTATAACACGCAGAACAATTTTAACAGGTTTTTCGCTATTCTGCAAGTCCTGCGAGTATATTTTTCGGGTTTGCGGTGCAGAATAGCATTGCAAACGAAACGAGGTGAGCCAAATGAGCAAGCAGAACAAGAACCGGAACCAGCAGGGTCAGCAGAATCAGCAGCAGAATCAGAGCCAGCAGAATCAGAAAAACGATCAGCAGAACGGCTGATATTTTTCCTGAGCCGATGGGTGTGCCTGTCGGCTTTACTTATTTTTATCTATTCGCTGAAGATTTCGGAATGGGTGCAGTCCGGACGGCTGGGAGGTCCGCCGCACCTGCGGCGGCGGGCACAAGGGTGGACAC
>OLPW01002436.1_pt1 | contig 16537 bp, 9 predicted proteins | sample 1672161 | NCBI WGS metagenome assembly OLPW01 (sample SAMEA3136654, study PRJEB25190) | human gut metagenome
ACCGAGAGCACCGGGCGGGAGATTTACCCTTCGCGTTCGCCCCGGGCCGAGGTATACGCCCAGGTGGCGCAGGACATCGAAAGCGCGCTCACGCACATCACATCCAACGCCAAGGGCTGCTATTATGCCACGGTGGACAACATCAACATGCTGAAGGCCGACTTCGCGCTGTGGATGTACGCCGCACAGAAAGGCGGCGATTCCTACCTGACGATGGCCGGGGAGGCGCTCGACGCCGTTACGCGCACGCCGCTGCTCGGCAAGTTCGCCGACGTGTTCGACGTGAAGAACAAGGCCAACAAGGAGATCGCCTTCGCGCTGCATGTCGATGCGACGAACGAGGTGCATTCGGCCAGCTACATCCAGCGTTTCATCTGGGGCTCGACGCAGGTCAAGGCCTCGTACCGCAACGTCGAGGGCGGCGTGCCGGTATCGAGCAACCAGTGGTTCTGCTATGCGGACGAATTCATCGGAGAGCTGAAGCGGAACAAGGAGCAGAACAACGACCAGCGCAGCGACGTGACCTATATGGAGCGCACGGGCGTGAGCGACATGTACGAAAAGGTCGGATGGCCCAACAAGTTCACGGGCGACTGGTCTTCGGGGACGCTGCTCTACGACGATGACCTGATCCTCTACCGGTATGCGCAGTACTATATGTTCCGTGCCGAGCTGTACTATTACAGGAAACAGTACAAGGAGGCGCTCGGGGAGCTGAACGTGGTCGCGCAGCGCGCCTACGGAAAGGCCGACTTCTACACCTCGGCCACGCAGCAGGACGTGCTCGAAGCGCTGGCTGCGGAGAACCGCTGGGAATTCGCCGAGGAGGGCAACCTGTGGTTCACCTACATCCGCCTGGGTTACATCGACACCTACTGCCCGCTCAAATACTGGCCCAATACGGGTGTCGAGGGCGGCGTGGGCGGTTCGACGAACCCCAACATCTACCTCTTCCCGATCTCGACCTCGGCGATCAACAAGAACAGCAACCTCAGGCAGACCGAAGGCTGGTCTTAATCCATTTACCCAACAGAAAACTATTCAGCTATGAGAAAATTCATATCCGGCCTGCTCGCCATCGCCGCGGCGGCATTCACAGGCTGTTACGAGTCGGGCACCGATGCGGACAACACGAGCCGGGAGGCGCGCATCTCGATTTCGCCCGCCGCGATCGGGTTCGATGCCGACGGGCGGACGACGGACGGACTGGCGTTCGGCACCTACATCGTGACGGTGAACCCCTACGGTAAAATGTATAGCGACTGGCATGCCGAACTGGTCGGCACCGACTGGGCCACGCTCGACTACCATACGGCCTCGCCCGACGGCGCGGTCGAAAAGGCGCTGCGGATCACCTGCTCCGCGAACACGGACTATAAGCGCACGGGAACGCTGCGCGTAACGCTCTCCAAGACGGGCGAAAGCGTTGATTTCCCGATCACGCAGGTCGGGCTCAAACCCGATGCCACGCTCACCCTCTCGACGGAATCGGACATCGAAATGATGGCCCTGGAGCCTGCCGAGGTGACTGTGACCTTCGAGACCAACATGCCCGCCTCGACCGTTACGGCCGAGCTGGAAGAGGGCGTGGAGTGGCTCACCTGCACGCTCGACAGGGAGGCCGGGACGGTCGTCCTCGCGGCTTCGGACAACACCTCGCCCACCGACATGCGGGAGGCGACGGTGACCGTGAGCGCCGGGACGGAGGATACGAGCCTCGCCACAAGGCAGATCAAGGTGCGGCAGCTGGCCAACGAAACCTACCTGTTTATTTACGGGTCGGGCATACCCCACTTTGCGGCTTTCGGCGATGCCGCACAGATGAACAAGAACGACCTGGTGTTCGGCCTCGACCACTATTTCCGCAGCGGCAAGGTGATCCTCTCGACTTCGCGTACGCCGGACGCCTATCCGCGCTATGCGCTGACGGCCGACGGCAAACTCGCCGTACTGGCCGACGCGGCTGCCGAGGCCGCGGCGCCCGAGCTCACGTTCGGCATTGCGGGGATGAATGCCCTGCGCGTGACGATCGCGCTCGACGACGACAACAACGTGGTGGCAGCCGACTCGAAGGCCGAGTTCACGCGCATCTCGACCGTGAACAGCATGCCCGAATCGGAACTGGCCGGCTACCCCACCAAGGAATACGTCACGCGTGACGGAAAGACCAAGACGTGGATGACGACCGGCCTGCACTGGAACGGCGGCGCGGCGATGGGCACCTACAAGCTGGGCAGCGGTCTGGTCGGGGGCTCGAAGACGGGCGGTTACGACGAAGCGGAGTATTCGATGCGCAACCCGGCCTATGACACCGAGGAGAACGGCGGAACGCTCAAGGAGCTGATGATGCCCGACGGCGTGACGACGCGCGCTTCGGTCTACGGACGCCTTTACAGTTCGTACGAAACGCTGACGGGCGACCCGGCCGGCGCGCTGAGCGCGGCCCTGCTGATGCCTTTCCCGCTGGGAGGCGCCGGGACGGTGGTCGTGGATGCCGTGGGCAACAGCATCACGCTGGAACCGATCCTCAAGGCCGCCCTGAAAGACGACGCGGCCTCCGACGGCGGCAATACGCAGGCCGAGGCCGACCACCCGTCGCTCTCGATGCAGGTGCAGGGCATCTGTCCCTATGGCTGGCATATCGCCAACATGTCCGACTGGAAAGACCTGATCTACGCGGTGGCGGAGTCGTCGAAGAGCTATTCGGACTACCCCGTGGCGGCTGCGACGGCATCGTACGGCGCTATGACCTCGGGCAATGCGGCCAATGTGGCGGCGCACCTGCGCTGCAAGGAGTGGCAGGACGCCGAGTTCAACCCCGCGACCGCCATTTCGAACGGTGCCGAGGCCTTCGCTTTCAACCTCTACCCGCAGGGGTGGCGCCTCTACAAGAGCGGCTATGACTACTGTGCCAACTCGGGCAACGTGCGCTTCTACTGCCTGATTCCGATGATGGGACAGACCACGGCCTCGAAGATGGCCCTGTGGCGCGCCTACTGTACGACCTCGGCCGATATGGTATTCGACGACGGGTTCGACGTGGGCAACGGTTCGGGAGCCGCGGTGCGCTGTGTGAAAAATTACGAGAATTTCTGAATCCGGAGCGGGCCGGACGGGAGAACGCCCCAGTCCGGCCCGGGCTCCGGCCATGGAACGACAACGAATAAAAAAAGAAAAACCTATGAAATACTATAAAATGCTTATGCTCCTCACCCTTGTCGCAGCCGGCCTGGCGGCAGGATGCAGCGACGACGAAGATCCGCTGAAGGACTGGACGGGGCCGTCGAAGCCCGGCACCGAGATCAAAACCCCGGCCGAGGTCGGCAACCGTGTCGTCGCGCACCGCGGCGGTTCGACGGAGGCCGGGACGCGGCAGTTCCCCGACAATTCGGTGGCGGCGCTCAACTATGCCATCGGGCTGGGCTGCTACGCGTCGGAGTGCGACATCTACCTTACGAAGGACGACGATGTCGTGGTGGCGCACGCATCGGCGGGGTGTTACATCAACAACCTCAAGCCGTGGGAGCATACGCTCGCCGAACTGCGTGCCGCCGGGACGCTGGCCAACGGGGAACAGCTGCCCTCGCTGGCCGACTTCATCGACGTGGTGCTCGAGGCGGGAACCACGCGCCTGTGGCTCGACGTGAAGAACATTACCATCGACGGCAAATCGACCGAAGAGGGGCGCGAGGCTTCGGCCAGGGCGTGTGAGCGGGCGTGCGAGATCATCGAAGAGATGGGCGCGCAGAATTTCTGCGAGTTCATCGTCACGGGCAATGCGACGAAAATCAGTTCGAGCAGCCCTGTCACCATCTGGCAGCGTTCGCTCGCCGCGGCGGGCGCCGTGGGCAGCAATGCCGGGTGGATGAGCTTCCGCAACCCGGCCGATTACATCTCCTACGGCTATCCGTGGGCGAACCTCTCGACCGAAAACCTCTATTTCGAGGGGAAGACCGTGAACAAGAACGGTTATTCGGTGCAGAAATTCCTCGATGCGGGGCTGAAGCTCAGCGTATACAATGCCGACCTGGATGTCGACATGGATTACTACCTGGCCTACAAGGACAAACTCTACGCCATCTGCACGAACTACCCCCGCAAGCTGCTGGGCAAATGGAACTGACCGAACCGTTCCGTATCCTGCCCGGCACCTGTGCCGGAGGTGCGGCCGGGATGATATCCGGGCTTTGAAGCCCGGATATTTTTATTACCTTTAGCCCTGCGCAGCTTCGTCCTCGACCCGTATTTCCCGGGATTCCAGAAAAAATGCACTTTTTCGAAAAAAAAGTGAAAACAGACTAGGTATTTTTGTGCCTATGGCTGTATAGTATAGGTAACACCCTAAAAGTATACATATTGGAACGCCATACAGATACCCCTACCATAACCGACATGGAGGGACTGCTATACAGATACCTCGTCCGCCGGACGAGCGGGGCCGAAGACCGGGAGGTATATGCCTGGCTCGAAGCCTCGGAGAAGAACCGCAGCCTGTTTTTCGAAGTCGCGGCCGTATGGAGCGCACACAGGACGCTCATCTCCCCCGCCACCGGCGAGCGCTGCGATGCCATGCTACGGCGGCTCAACGCGCGTATCGACGCCGACGACGCCATGCAGCGCCCCGCGCGGTTCGCATGGCGGCGTTGGATGTCCGCAGCGGCTGCGGCAGCCGTGGTCGTGATCGCGGTCGCAGCAGCCTGGCTGGCAGGTCTGCGCTTGCCGGAAGCCGGGCGGTTCCAGTCCTATGCCAACCATACCGGCGACGTGGCCGTCCTGCATCTGGAGGACGGGACGCAGGTGTGGCTGCAAGACGGCACCGAGTTGCGCTATGCCGTAGGCAAGGGGGACGGGGAGCGGATCGTGCGGCTCGACGGCGAGGCCTATTTCGACGTGTCGCACGATGCGCGGCATCCCTTCGTCGTGGAGACCCGCGAGCTGGCGATCCGGGTGCTGGGCACGGCCTTCAATGTCCGGGCGCTCGCCGGCGACCCGTTCACGGAGGTGGTGCTCGAACGCGGCGCCGTACGCCTCGAAACCCCCGGCGGCGACAACCTCGTGCGGCTGCATCCCAACCAGCGCGCCGTGTACGACGCCCGGATGGGCGACATGGAGGTGGCCGAAATCAACGCGCCGCTCTATGTGACCAGGCGTTACAACCTGGTCACGATCACGGAGATCATCGCCGGCATCGAAAAGAGCTACGGCGTACGCATACGCATCATGTCGCCCGACGACGGCAAACGCTATGACATCAACTACTTGCGGAGCAATTCGCTCGAGGAGGTCGTCGACATCGTCGAGTTCATGACCGGAACGCATTGCGAGGTGATCCGCAACGAATGATACGGGGCCTGCGGCCGACCACCGCAGGCCTTTTGCACCGCACAACCCGGAACACGCTTCACGAACCTTAAAATATGAAGAAAAATTCCATCCCCAAGCTGGAATTGGTATTTCTTCTCCTGTTGACCGGCATGTGTCCGCAGGCCCATGCTACGGATGACGGCAGAAATGCCTCGCCACAAAAGACCTACGCTGTGGATCTCACGCTCGGATCCGCAACGGTGCTGACCTTCACGGAGGCCGTCACCTCACAGACGGGCGTACTGTTCTCCTACGAATCGGCACTGTCGCAGATGCCGCTCGGCGACGTGTCGGTGCATGAAACCGCGGCGCCGCTGGAACATATCCTGGAAAAGGTATTCAAGGGACGGGGATTCCGTTACAAGGTCGTCGACCGCATCGTGGTGCTGACCTACGACACGGATTCCGCGCGTTCGCAGCTGGTACTCGTGACGGGGCGCGTCAAGGACGGCTCGGGGATGCCGCTGGTCGGCGCCTCGGTCGTCGTGAAGGATACGATGCGGGGCGTTTCGGCCGGGGCGGAGGGCAATTGCCGGATCTTCGCCGATCCGGAAGCCACCCTCGTTTTCTCGTACATAGGCTATGCCGACCGGGAGGAACGCATCGGGACGAGGTCGGCCATCGACGTCGTACTGGAGGAATACGAAGCCGTGCTCGAGGACGTGGTGGTGGTCGGATACGGCACGCAGTCGCGCAGGACGGTGACTGCGGCCATCAGCAAATTCGACGGGCATCTCCTGGAGGGTATCCCCGTCAATTCGGTCGGCGACGCCCTGAAGGGACGCATCCCCGGCGTGAGGGTCGCCACGACCGATGCGACACCGGGCGCAGACCCCAAATTCCTGATCCGCGGCGGATCGTCGATCAACCAGTCGAACGACCCGATCGTGCTGGTCGACGGCGTAGTCCGCGAAATGGCCGGGCTGAACCCCAACGACATCGAATCCGTTTCGTTCCTCAAGGACGCCGCGGCGGCGGGCATCTACGGTTCCCGCGCGTCGAACGGCGTGATCCTCATCACCACGCGCAAGGCGCAGGAGAACGTGACGCGCATCACGCTGCGCCAGCAGACGACCGTTTCGGGATTCAGCTCCGAGCTGAACCTCTGGCGCGATCCCGTGCTGATGGCGATGCTCTCGAACGAAAGCAGCATCAACGCCGGACTGACGCCGACCTACATCGGTGCGACCAATGCCAACGGCGTCTATTATCCCTCGATTGCGGAGTTGCAGACGACCTGGACGACCAACACGCGCTGGGACGACCTGGTCTTCCGCCCGACGCCCGTGTCGAACAACACCACCGTACAGGTGCAGAGCAGCAACGACCGCACGATGTTCCAGGCCAGCGCCAACTACTACCTCGACAACGGCATGTACATCGAGGACACCTACCGCAAATACGGCGGTAATTTCTCGGTCGAGCACAAGCTGCTGGACAACCTGCGCATGAAGGCCAGCGCCAACATCACCAGCAACAAGCGTCACAACAACGGCGGACTGGCCTACTGGCGCAACCCGATCTTCCCGGTCTACGACGACAACGGCGATTACTGGCTGTACGGCGCCCAGGACTATTCGCATCCGCTGGCCCTGACCAATTTGCAGAAGAACGATTCGAAGGGGTTAGACATCATCTCGTTCGCTTCGGTGAACTGGGACGTGCTTCCCTGCCTGAACGTCATGGCGCAGTTCAACTACAAGCACGGCGAGCAGATCACCGACAAATATTTCCCGAAGAAGTATTCCGAGACGGGCGTGTTCAACGACGGTTACGGGTCGATCGACAACTGGAAGGACGACAACATCGTTTTCGAGGCTTACGCCACGTTCGATCGGACCTTTGCTGAAAAGCACCGGCTGACGGTGATGGGCGGTTACTCTTACGAGAACTACCAGTCGCGCAGTTCGTCGCTGGCCGCCAAGGGCTTCATCAACGAATCGCTGGGCAACGAGAACCTCGCCGCGGGCGATTCGGAGACCTATTCGATCGGCAACGGCTCCTACAAGACCGAGCTGGTGTCGGCCCTCACGCGTATCAACTACACGTTCGACAACCGGTTCCTCTTCACCTTCACGGCCCGCGCCGACGGTTCTTCGAAATTCGGCTCCAACAACAAGTGGGCCTTCTTCCCCTCGGGGGCGTTCAGCTGGAAGATGCACGAGGAGCGGTTCATCCGGAACCTGAACGTTTTCGACGTGCTGAAGATCCGCGCCTCCTACGGTATTTCGGGCAACCAGGGTATTTCGGCCTACCAGACGCTGAGCCGCTACGGACAGCACAAGTATTTCAACGGAGGCAAGTGGGTGACGGCCATCGGACCCGGCTATCAGTCGGGCACCACGGGGCAGGACGGCATCTATGCGCTTTGGAGCGGCATCCCGAACAAGGGGCTGAAATGGGAGACCACCGCGCAGGTCGACCTCGGACTGGACATGTCGTTCTTCGGCAACCGTCTGAACGTGACTTTCGACTGGTACACTACCGATCTGCTGCGTGAGAAATACCTGCCGCTGTCGAGCAGTTATGACAAGATGTGGGTCAACGACGGCGAGATCCGCAACCGCGGCATCGAACTGACGATCGACGGCGTGGCGTTCCAGAACCGCGACTGGCGCGTGGGCGGCACCTTCGTCTTCTCGCGCAACCGCAACAAGGTGCTCAGCCTCGGAAACGCCGTGCAGACCGGTCTGAAAACCGACCTGCGGACCGGCATGCAGTATGAATATTACGGCAACCAGAGCGAACAGTTCCGCGCCTATACGAATATCCTCGCCGTAGGGCAGCCGATGTACGTCTTTTACGGATACAGGACCGACGGCATCGTGCAGTCGCTGGCCGAGGGCCTGAGCGCCGGACTTTCGGGCGACGACGCCCAGCCGGGTGAGTTCAAGTATGTGGATATTTACGACGGCGACGGATTGGAGACCGTCGACGAGAACGACATGTGCATCATCGGCGACCCGAATCCCGACTGGATGGCCTCGCTGGGCATCGACGTTTCGTGGCGTCGTTTCGACTTCAGCATCTTCTTCAACGGCGTCTTCGGCAACGACGTGCTGAACACCAAGCGTTTCGACCAGCCGAGCAATATGCCGATGCGCTGGACGACCGACAACCCGACCAATTCCTACCCGCGGCTGAACGCCAACCGCCAAACCAAGCTCTCCGACTGGTGGGTCGAGGACGGTTCGTTCGTGCGCATCCAGACCATGACGCTGGGATATTCGATCCCCTTCTCGAAGAAGGATGCGGCACGCAAGATACGCCTCTACGTCAGTGCCGACAATCTCTACACCTTCACCGGCTTCGAGGGCTACGATCCCGAAGTGGGGATGACGGGTATCTATTCGGGCGGCTATCCGCGCCTGCGCAAATGGACGTTCGGAGCCGACTTCACCTTCTAAACATTGCCAACCATGAAAATCAAACACCTTATACTTGCGTTCGGGGGAGCCTCTCTCCTGGCGGCCTGCAATCTGGACGAGTATCCCTACGGCTTCTACTCCGAGGACAACTTCTACAAGACGGAGGCGGACGCCGAGTCGGCCGTGAACTATATCTACGACGCGATCAATTACATCGAATATTCGCGTTCGATCGTCTTCCTGGGCGACATGAACACCGACGACATGGAGCCGAAAGGCGACGCTGCGGCGGCCAACAAGGAGCTGGACGGATGGAAGATCAACAATTTCAAGACCAACACCACGCTCGGCAATTTCTACAAGTACTCCTACATCACGATCAACCGTGCCAACGCCGTGATCAAGAAGGTACCGGGAATGAACATCGACGAGGGCCGCAGGAACCGCTTCCTCGGCGAGGCCTATTTCATGCGCGCCTATTCGTATTTCAACCTCGCGCGCAACTTCGGCTGCGTGCCCGTCCACACGACGCCTGTCGAGACGCTCGAAGATACGGCCGTCCCCGCCGCCGAGTCGCTCGACGCCATGTGGAAGCTCGTCATCGAGGACTTCAAGACCGCCGGTACGCTGCTGCCGTTCTTCGCGGCGCCCGAAACGGGCCGTGCGGACCGCGCCGCGGCCTACGGAATGCTGGCCAAGGCTTATCTCTACATCGCATCGGCCAAGGAGCACGGCGTGCCCCAGTACGCCGCCATGTCGCACGACGTGGACGAATACTATGCCGAGGCGGTGAAATACGCCGGACTGGTGGTCGACAATCCCGAGCAGACGGTCTTCCGTTTCGACGACAACCTGCTCGATATTTACGACGTCGAGCGGCCGGCCGGACCCGAGCATATCTTCATCATGTCGATGGACCGCACGGGAGAATCGGAGGGGCAGTATTCGAAGATCTCGAAGATGTACCTGCCCTATGTTTCGGGAGCCACGATCTATCTCAAGCAGGGCGATTCCGACCAGATGGTCCCGACCCACGACGGCTGGGGCGAGTACCGGACCGCGCTGTCGTTCTACGATGCGTTCGCCTCGGGCGACCGCCGTCACGACTGGCTGATCGTCGACAAGGTGTACGACGCCGCGGGCAATGTGGTGGCTTCGACGGCCGACGGCAAACTGAACTATCCGTTCTGCCGCAAATTCATCGACCCGAATTTCTCGGGAGACAAAACCTCCACGCGTCCCTACCTGCTCCGCTATTCGGACGTCGCATTGACCTATGCCGAAGCTGCCGGACCTACGGTCAAGGCGTATGAACTGGTGAACTTCATCCGCAACCGCGCCGGGCTGGGCGATCTGGAGCCGGGGCTGGACAAGGAGACGTTCCGGGAGCGCGTGATGGACGAGCGCCGTTTCGAACTGGCTTTCGAGGGAAACCGCTGCTATGACCTGCGCCGCTGGAACCGCCTGCACACGGACATCGCCGAAGCCAAGGGACAGGGGTTGAGCGCCGAGCAGATGGTGTTCTATCCGATCCCGTCCGTCGAGTCCGACCTGAACCCGAATCTTTAACCTTTTAAGAAAACGCAGAATTATGAACAAGCTGAAATATTTGCTGAGCGCTTTCGTCCTGCTGTGCTTCGCATCCTGCAAGGACGATCCGTGGGAAGATGTCGCCGACGGCGGCTGGAACCACGAGCGGTCGATCATCGACGTCAAGTTCGAGGGTCAGGCCGGAACGCCAACCATCACGGAGACCGATTCCGAAACGGGCGTCATCGAGCTGCAACTGGCGTCGGACATGGTCGCGGACATGTCGAAGGTCCGGGTCGAAACGCTGACGCTCTCCTATAAGGCCACGGCCAATGTCGCCTCGGGCGGGACGATCGACTTCACGAAGGGCGATCCGCAGATCGTCGTGACCTCTCCCAACGGCGAATCGCGCACCTATACGCTCGAAATGACCGAGTTCACGGAGACGCTGACCGGAACGTATACGATCAGCAACCTCTGGGTCTACGGAGGCACGGGCGCCGCTTACGACTGTACGAAGCTCTACAAACCCGCCGACAAGTCGTGGTGCTGGAACGGCGAAGGCCGGGGACCCGCCGCCGAGATGGACAACTATCTGGTGTTCACGCTCGGAGAGATCCTCGCCGACGGCAATACGACCGGAACCTGCATGAACTGGGCCGGCGAGGACGCCAAAAACTGGGACTGCGTCTTTGCCGGGGCGTCGAACCCCGACACCGGAAAGCCGGTGGACCTGACGCAGTTCTACCGTCAGATTCCCAAGGGCGAAAGCACCTGGCTGCGCAACTATTCCGACGGGACGATCACCTTCACCGATGCCGACGGGAACAAGACCTCCTGCACGCTCGTGCCGAAGGGCACCTACCAGATGCCCAATGTGCCGCCGATTCCGCTGACGCTCGAATCCGAGGCCTTCAAATTCAACCTGAAAGGCACGGAGGACTGGAACAACACCTACAACGATTACGGGGTCTTCGCCCGCAATCCGGTGACGTATTACATCGAGATCGTGAAGCAGCCGGCCGGTTTCGAGGTTCCCGAGGCGTCGAAGACGATCGAGGAGCCGGTCGATCCCGAACCGGAACCGGAGCCAGATCCGGAGGAGACCTCGCTCGCCGGAACCTACTCCGTAGGCCGTCTGACGGTCTACGGCGGTTCGGCCGACCCCGCGTTCGTCAACCCGGTGGACAAGAGCTGGGTGTGGGACGATTCGATCGGGAAGGAATCCGACAACATCCTGGCAATGACCGCCACGGGCACCGACGACGCCGGCCGCGAGACGGGCGAGTGCGAATACCTGCCCGGTGAGGACGGCGGATACTGGAATTACATCCTCAAAGCCAACTATAACAAGGAGGGAACGGGGGCTCTCGACCTGACCAAATATTACGGCCTGCTGCCCCACGGCAAAAGCGCCTACGTATATGACGCCGAAGCCGGAACCGTGGTGTTCACCTCGGGAATCGTCTCCATCACGGCGAAGCTCCTGCGGGAGGGGGATTACAGCTACGGCTCCTCGACGCTCAGCGTTCCCGGAATCGCCTTCGACTTCGCTCTGCCCGGGCAGACGACGCAGGGGGCCTATCCCTGGACCGATTACGACCGGTTCGCCGTCGGGCCGCGCAACTACGTGATGCTCTTCAACAAGCAGGCGGAAGCCGGCGAATGATCCGATAATGTCCGCATGCAGGTCCGGCCTGCATGCGGACTTATAACCGATGCCTATGAAAAACTTCGGAAACCTTCTGCTCGCATGCATGGCGGCGCTGCTGGGGGCCTGTGCGGGAGAATCCGCCGGGAAATGCGACGCCGTGGTGCGTATCGACGCCGACAGCGTCGTCAATCGCGGCTATATCGGAAACGGGGTCCAGTGGGACCCTTATGCGCTCGACTACGGAAAGGGGCGCGTCGAGATCAGCGATGCCGACTGGGCGAAACTCTATGCCCGGCTCGATTTCATGCGGCCGGCCTTTATCCGCGTGATGACCAACACGACCTCGGTCGTGCGCAACGGACGGCTCGATCGCATGCGCGGATTCGAACACCTCTCGCACATACTCGACTACTGCCAGTCGCGCGGCGTGACGGTGATGTTCGGCGACTGGGGCGGATCGCTCATGGACGCCCGGACCGGGACGGTCAACCGCACGCTGCTGGACCACGCCGCGGCCTATGTCGCCTGGCTGGTCGGCGAAAAGGGCTATGACTGCATCCGTTACTACAACCTCGTCAACGAACCCAACGGCTTCTGGTCGGCGGCCGACGGCGATTTCGACCTGTGGGCGAAAGCCGTGAGTTATTTCCGCGGGCGGCTCGACGCCGAGGGGCTTGCCGGGAAAGTGGAGCTGGTCGGTCCCGACGCCGCGATCTGGGGACCCGAAGAGGCGTGGTGGGTGAGCCGCAGCCGCGATGAGCTGGGCGACAGGATCGGCCTGTACGACATCCACACCTATCCGTCGAAATGCACGGTCAACTCGGGGGAGTACACCCGTATCCTGGAGGCTTACCGCAGGGAGGTTCCCGCCGGGAAGAAGATCGTGATGGGGGAGATCGGCTTCAAGTTCGTCGAGCCGGCCGATTCGCTTTTGCAGGCCGAGAACCTGCGCCGGGCCGCAGCGCATCCGAACGCCTCGACGGACGATTCGCAGATGTTCGTATACGACCCTATGTACGGCACGGACATGGCCGATGCGTTGTTCCAGACGATTCACGCGGGCTATTCGGGCTGCATCGCGTGGATGCTCGACGATGCGATGCACTTCAAGGAGGCGCCCGACAAACTCAAGATATGGGGTTTCTGGAACATCTTCGGCGACGAGATTTTCGGAGCCGGCGAGGAACGGGTGCGCCCGTGGTATTATGCCTGGTCGCTGCTGTGCCGCACGCTGCGGCCGGGAAGCGACTTCTTCGCAGCCGACGTGCGGGGTGCCGCAGGGGTCAAGGCCGTCGCCGCCGTGAAAGACGGACGGCGCACCGTCGCCGTCGTGAACGTGTCGCGCGAACCGCGCCGCGTGCGGATCGAGTGTCCGGGCTGGGAGCGGTTCAGGCAGGCAACCCGCTATCGCTACGGCGAGGGGCTGATGCGCACGGAGGGCGACCACACGCTGTTGCCCGACGCCACCGGCCTGCGGATTGATTTCCGCTCCGGCGCGGAGGACGATATGCCCGGAGAGTCGATGATTTTACTGACCGAACAAAACGATTGATTATGAAAAGATTTCTGACACCCGCGCTTGCCGCGGCCGTACTGTTCTCCGCCTGCGATGCGGGGCAGGCCCTCCGGGTCGAAGTGACCGACCGGGTCTTCAGTTCGGATTACGTCGGCAACGGCGTCGAGTGGGACCCTTACGACGAAGCCGAAGCGTGGGGCGCGGAGGTGAGCGACGCCGATTGGGCGAAGCTCTCCGAACGCCTCGATTTCATGCGCCCGGGTTATGTGCGCTGCATGATCAACAGCCCCTACCGCTATTACGATGCCGCGACGGGACGTTACGACCGCATGCGCAACCTCGCGTCGCTCCGCCGCCTGCTGCAATATTGTCAGGACAACGGCATCACGGTGGCCTACGGTGAATACAATCCGCCGACGTGGGCGATGAAGGATTCGCAGCAATGGGTGGAGATGTCGGTCGATTACCTGAATTTTCTGGTCTGCGACCTCGGGTTCGACTGCATCCGCCATTTCATCATCTTCAACGAACCCGACGGCAACTGGGCCTCGACCGACGGCGATTACGACCTGTGGCGCTCGATGGCGCAGCGTTTCGACGCCGAAATGGCCCGGTATCCGGACCTGAAACGAAAGGTGTCGCTTGCGGCGCCCGACGTGGTGATGAGTTACAAGAACCCGGCGTCGGAGTACGACGCGGCGGGATGGGTGGCCCGGAGCGCGCAGGACCTCGGCGCGCAGATCGGCATCTACGACGTGCATGCCTATCCCGGCCAGCACGAGGTGCGCAGCGGAACTTATGCCGAAAAGCTGCGCCGCATCCGCGCCGAAGTCCCGGCCGGGAAAAAACTGATTCTCGGCGAGGCCGGGTACAAGTACTCGGCGCCGGAGGATTCGCTGCTGAAAGCCGAGTACGACCGTCGGGTCGCCGGGCATCCCTTCACCAAAGGCTCGGACTGCAACATGCTCTGCTACGACTATTTCTACGGGCTGGATATGCCGCTGCTGGCGATGGAGGTGATGAACAACGGCCTTTCGGGGGTGGCGGCGTGGATGCTCGACGACGCCATGCATTCGAACGGCGATTCGGGCCGCACGGAGGACGTGAAGATCTGGGGAATGTGGAACATCCTCGGCGAGGAGGTCTTCGGCGACGCTTCGCAGGAGGAACTGCGGCCCTGGTACTACACCTGGTCGCTGATGTGCCGTCATTTTCCCGCCGGGTGCGACATCCTCGCCTGCGAGGTTCCGCAGCGCGAGGGGCTGCGCGTGGCGGCAGCCCGCAAGGATGCGGCATACAGCGTCGCTGCGGTCAACTTCTCGCAGGAGCCGTGCACCCTTGAGATTGTCCTGCCCGGAGCCTTTGCCGGAGGCGTTCTTTACCGTTATACGGAGAGCGACCGGGCGTGCGACGCAAACGGATTTCCCGCGCCGTGCGAACGCGGCATTGCGGGGAAGCGTTTCCGCACGACGGTTCCCGCCGAAAGTTTCGTTCTGTTGACCAATGTCGAATAATCAAATACCTGAAACCATGAAAAGAATTCCGTTTGTGTTATTGGCGCTGCTGCTTTCCGGCGTGGCGTGCAGCGATGACAGCGAAGGGCCGAAAAAGGAGGGGGAGAGCGATCCCGTGACCCTCACGCTGTCGGACCCGAATGCCACCGAAGAGACCAAAGCGCTCTATTCGAACCTCTGGGCCATCCAGAGCAAGGGGTTCATGTTCGGTCACCACGATGACCTGATGTACGGCCGCACGTGGTACGGCACCGAAGGCGGTTCCGACACGAAGGCCGTCTGCGGCGACTATCCCGCCGTATACAGTTTCGATTTTGCGGAGCATATCGACGATCGCCACGCTTCGGACCCGGATGCCCAGGCGCTGCGGCTGCGCTGCTGCCGGGAGGCTTACGACCGCGGCATGGTGCTCACGTCGTGCATTCACATCAACAATCCGCTTACCGGCGGCGATTCGTGGGACAACTCCAGCAATCGGGTGGCCGCAGAGATTCTGACGGAGGGCAGCGCCACGAATAGGACTTTCAAGGAGTGGCTCGACCGCCTGGCCGACATCGCACACAACCTGCGGGGCAGCGACGGCAAGCTGATTCCCGTGATTTTCCGCCCGTTCCACGAACATACGCAGACCTGGTCCTGGTGGGGCGCGTCGTGCACGACGACCGAAGAGTTCATCAACCTGTGGAAATTCACGGTGAAGTATCTGCGCGACACGAAGGGCGTGCATAATTTCATCTACGCCATCTCCCCGCAGATGGACAGCGCGAAGACCGTCGATGACTTCTACTTCCGCTGGCCGGGCGACGAATGGGTCGATTTCGTAGGCATGGACTGCTATCAGGGTATCAACAATGCGGTTTTCGTGACGAATCTGAAAGCCATTTCGAAGGTTTCGCTGGCCAAACTCAAGCCGTGCGGCGTAACCGAGACGGGCGTCGAAGGCTTCACGGCGACCGACTACTGGACCACGAACATCCATGCTCCGCTGACGGGACGCCGTGTGAGCATGGTGGTGACGTGGCGCAACAAGTACGACCCGATGGAGAGCGGGACGCACTATTTCTCGGTGTTCCCCGGGCACCCTTCGGAGCGTGATTTCGTGAAGATGTACAATCAGGAGAACTCTTTCTTTTGCAGCGACCTGCCCGATATGTACACGATGGCCGAGCATGTCACGGTCCGGTGATCGAGAACTGAACGAAAACCTTTAAGAATACGAAACCTATGGTGAAAAGCTTTAAAACGTCATTGCTGTATGCGCTGGTAATGGTGTTGAGTTGCGTCGCTCCCCCCCCCTCGTGGCGAGCGCTCAGACTCACACGGTTACGGGCGTCGTGAAAGATGAGAAAGGGGCTGCTCTGCCGGGTGTGACCATCATGGTGAAGGGCACGACTACCGGTACGACCTCCATGGCCGACGGCCGATACTCCGTCGAAGTCTCACCGGGAAACGAGCTCGAGTTCTCGTTCCTCGGTTATACCTCCCAAACGGTCCGGATCGCTTCGCAAACCGTGATTGACATTGTCCTGAAAGAGTCCTCGCTGCTGGCCGAGGAGGTAGTCGTCACAGCCTACGCGGTGCAGAAGAAGGT
>OLPW01002440.1_pt1 | contig 16524 bp, 10 predicted proteins | sample 1672161 | NCBI WGS metagenome assembly OLPW01 (sample SAMEA3136654, study PRJEB25190) | human gut metagenome
ATGGGATTATCAAAATGTATTTTGATGATGAGAAAATGGCATTTCATACAATCCTTATATTACGTTGTAATAAGGTTTCACGATGATACTCATAAATATCATAACAGCATTTTTTGAGACCGTTTCAAGTTTTGTGTAAACTCAAAAATCTGATATAAGATATGTGAATAGTTTCTAAAGGGCTGAGCCGATTTTGATTGGTTCTGCCCTTACCTGCATTATACAGGTATTTTTTTGCATGTCAATAAACCTGCGTGTTTTCAGGCTTGTCTTACAGATTTCTGCCAGAGAGTCTTTCCTCAAAATAGATTTCCAGCTAGGAATGGATCTGCCCCAAGTCCTGACGGTGCCCTGTCCATTTTTTCGTGATGTCCATCATAGCTAGATACAGCATTTTTAAGAGGCTGTCATCAGTTGGAAATACGGTCTTTGATTTGGTTACTTTCCGGAGCTGGCGGTTAAAACCTTCGATAGCATTCGTTGTGTAAATAAGCCGTCTGACAGCTTCCGGATATTTGAAATAGGTTGACAGGGGTGCCCAGTTATCATGTCATGACTTATAAATTTTTGGATATTTTTCATCCCATTTGTCTCTGAACAGCTCCGTTCATTTAAAGCCGTTTCTTCGGTTAGTGCAGCATATACATGCTTTAAGTCAGCCATCAGACTTTTGATATCTTTGTAGGAGACAAACTTTGTGGAATTGCAAATCTGGTGAATGATACACTGCTGTACCTCTATCTGTAGATATACCGCTTCGATTGCCTGAGGGAATCCGTTCAGACCATCCACACAGGCGATAAGAATATTCTCCACACCACGATTCTTTAATCCGTTCATGATGGAAAGCCAGAATTTTGCACTCTCATTTTCGCCAACATACATTCCAAGGACATCTTTTCTTCCGTTCATATCAATACCGAGAGCTATGTAAACCGCCCTTTTAACGATACGGCCTTCGCTGCGTACATGGTAGTGAATAGCGTCCATAAACAACACGGCATAAACTTCCTCTAAGGGACGTTCCTGCCATTCTTTTACAAGAGGAAGTATTTTGTCCGTAATACGGCTGATGGTGCTGTCGGAAATATCAAAGTCATAGAGTTCCTTTAAGTGGGATTCGATATCTCCGGTAGTCATGCCTTTTGCATACATGAAAAGAATCTTTTCTTCCATGTCCTAAGTTACGGTATTTTGGTATTTTTTGATGAGCTGTGGTGCGTATTCACCGTTTCGGTCACGTGGGATTGCAATATCCATGTTACCATAACTGGTATGCATGGTTTTCTGAGAGTGCCCATTACGGCTGTTATCCGTATTCTTATTTCGGTAATCATACTCGGAATATCCGAATTTCTCATCCAGTTCTTCGTCCAGAGCTCCTTCCAGTAGAACAGACATCATATCACGCATAACGGCATTCACATCTGTACCATTTTTGATGCTGATATCATTGTTTTTCAGATAATCACGCATCAGTTCTCTCATTGTTGCTTTTTGTGGGCTGTCATTTTTTCTTGCTATAAATAAAACCTCCAAACTTTGGGATAGTCCCATTTTTTCTTTTATGCATCGTCCACAAGACAGATAATTTGCTGTTTTTCTTATTTCGTTTGTACCATTACGTTCATACTGTGGGGGAATACACTGTAAATCTCGTTATCTTTGCTATATATATTCCAACATTATCATTACCAGTTTGCTGGTTATTCAGAATTATTTTTACGAAAATATTGTCATTTTTCTGGTAATATCTTTGGTGAATTTTCTTTACTTGTTTTGTACAAAAACAAAAGGTAACCAGGTGCGTTCTTTGGATGACTATGAAATTATTCAATATACTAAGATAAAGCGTATCATTTTATTAATAATTGTTTGCGTGGGAATTATTTTATTTTTAACAGAACATTTTCTATATTCTACTACATTTTTTACATCTATTAATCTGTCAGCCATTCTGGTTGTTTTTGAAAAAATGAAAAACAAAAAATGTTGTATACATAATATTTAATTGCAATTAAATAATCTGTACAAAAAATATGTAAACTGGTAATATCCAATGTTCTTACAACGAATATTACCAGTTTTTATTCTCTTTAACTAAAAATCAAGCTGCTCATAATTGAGAATAATAAAAATTATATTATCTGTTTCCAGATCTAAAATCAAACTAAAAGCTTAATCTATCTTATTGGCAAACCTTCTTCCTTATCATGCACCTGCATAAATTCATCTTCTTTTATGGGATGAGAACCATCTACAGCTTTTGCCTTTTCTTCCTTGTACGTTTCAACAATCTCTCCATATAATCTTTCTCTAAACTCCTTTGTTATAGGAAAACATATGTCCTGATATACTGCCTTTCCTTCCTTATCCGTCTGTTTTGTTTTGTAAGAAGGCATTGCCACAAATACATCATTTTTGCCCTGAATGACTGATACATTATTGATTACAAAACTGTCATCAAGATATATTCTTGCCAGTCCTTTTATGTTACTACCTTCTCTCTCATACGGTGTTACCTTCACAGCAAACGTTGGCATTTCCAGATCATTTGTTTCTTTTGCCACCTCTCTGTTTTCATTTCCTGCGTTTTTATATCCGTCAAGTATTGCATCATATAATTCTGTTCTAAACTCTCTTGTTATTGGATTGCATATGTCTTTATAAATATAATTATTCTTTTCATCCACTTCACTTCTTCTGTATCTTGGCATAGATACGAATAAATTGCCTTCACTGTTTTCAAGGATTGCAATGTTTGTCACTTTAAATGACTCTCCAAATACTACTGTCGCAAATCCTCTTAAATTTCCTTCATTTTTTCTTACCTTATTTACTTTTACTGTATATTTCATCTTCTACTCCTTTTCCGCATAATTTATGCTATGCTTTAAAATTTCTTGTTACTAAAAAAGGGACAGCTATCTGCCATCCCTGTTGCTTTCATCAGGATATTCACTCATATCCTGTGTTTTACTGTCTTTGTTTACGGTATATGTGTTCTTCTCATTCTCTGATACTTTCAAATTTGTCTGTTCTGACACACATATTTCTTCATCAATGTTCTTTTCCAAATCAAGCATTGCGTTTAATTCTGCCTGCCTCTTTTGCTTGTCACTTAATTCTTTTTCATAGGCAAAAGGCTTCTCATACTCGCTCTTTGAGGACTCCATATCTCTCTTATACTGTTCAATCTTCTTTTTGAGAAATTCTTCATTTTCATTTAAGTTATTAAACAGGTTGTCAAGTTTTATCATATTTCCCACGGGGCTTGTTGACATTTCAGCCTTATACTCTGTCTTTCCACGAAGTATCATATAATTAATGCCCATATAGTTCTTTTCTACTAACAGGGCAAAACCTCTAAAACTTCCAATCTCATAAGTATCTCCGCTTTTGCTCTTGCTTACTGCTTCAAGCAATGCGGTACCGCCTTCACTTCGCTCATCATATGTAATCTTACCTATGGTTATGGCAAATTCATCACCTTTTAATAATTCCTTATCTCTTGCTTCAATGTCATATTTTACACACTTAAGTTTTTCTTCTGCAGCCTGAATCAGTTTCGGATACTTAATAATAAAGTTATCCTGAAAAGTATATCTCTGGCTGTCGTAATTAGCCTTTAACAGCTTTAATCTCTGCAATTCATTATCAAGTTCCATCTTTTCCTTTATCAGTGGATTACCTGTTGCAACTGCCTTTATCTCTGCATAAGACAATGTTGCCTCATCTATGTCTTCACATGTTCTTGATACTGCCTTGTTGGTCATTACCTGACTTATGAATCTCTGTTTGTTCTCCACAAGTGACCAGGAGTATGCATCAAAAGTTTCTTTTGTAACATATCTGTATACTGCAACTTCTTCATTCAAATTGCCCTGTCTTATTCCTCTTCCCTCTCTCTGTTCAATACTTGACGGTTTGTCGAGTAGGTCAGCGGTATTACTATCGCCTTCCCCTCTAAGAACCGTGCGTGAGAGTTTCCCCTCACACGGCTCAAGCAATTCTAAGCATCTACCAATATAGATGCCGGCTAGTTCACTAACGATTTTGTTTATAACATTTATCGTGTACTAAGTATTTAACACAATTACCATCAATTACCTTTTCACGAACATTCCATTGGATTTCAGCAGTTATCTTTTCTCCGCATAACGGACAAACTCTATTCTGCTTATTCCAAAGGTATAGCAAAGATTTTCTGCCTTTCAGAGATTGTGTCATCTTATATGTCATTCTCTCCTCAAAGTAATCTTTCCACTCTGCATCAAACGGATTTGCTTCACTCTTTATCTTTTTATGCCTAACAATCTTCGTTTCAAAAGCGAGCTTTAATGGAAAAACATCTTCTTTGTTGTTTTTGTTCAGTACAACAAGAAATCTCCAATTCCGTCCTTTGTATGAATGAAAATATCGGTTTAACACCCATTTCTTACTCTTTTTCGGATGTCTCCGCTTTGCCCACTGCCATAGTTTGCGATAAATTTGGTCGTCAACCCTCTGAAAAATCTCTGATGATACACCACTTTTATAATAATTAGCCCATCCCGTAATCTTTGGATTTAAAAGTCTTATCATTGTTTCCTGCGTACAAGATTTGTTACTCTCAATCGTATATCTGATACTGTCAAGAAATTTCTTTACACACTTTTTAGATGGCTTTATCAAAAGTACATTATTGTATTTCCTTACATTAAAGCCAAGAAAATCAAATCCATCATCAATATGCGTAATAAGAGTCTTTTCCTCTGAAAGTTCCAAACCTCTTTCTGCCAAGAATGTTACCAACATCGGCTTGATTTCTTTTTCCAAGACATCACGTTCTGCACTTGTGATGATAAAATCATCAGCATAACGCACTAAATTTACCATAGGAGAATACTGCTTTCCGTTCCTTGTATGGCGATAATATTTCTTTGCCAACATAGGTTGAATGCCATCTAATACCATATTTGCAAGTGTTGGAGAAATAATTCCCCCTTGCATTGTTCCTTCCTCTGTTTTGTAGAGTTCTCCTTTAAAAATCACTCCACATTTCAGCCATTTTCTTAAAATATCTTTATCCATAGGGATATTATTTAATAACCAGTCATGGCTGATATGGTCAAAGCAACCTTTAATGTCTCCCTCTAAAATCCATTTTGGAGAATAACCGTGAGACAGTACCATATGGCACTGTTGAATAGCATCCTGACAACATCTTTCCTTACGGAATCCATAGGAATGTGCATCTGCCGTAACCTCCGCTATGGGTTCAAGTGCCAGCAGATACAATGCCTGCATAGCTCTATCCTTCATAGTCGGAATCCCCAAAGGACGTAACTTACCATTCGCTTTCTTAATAAAAACTCTGCGTAATGGCTGTGGTTTGTAGCCTTTCCTTTTTAAATCAAGAATGGCTTCATACTTTGCTTTCCCAGTTGTCCATAGAACACCATCGACACCTGGAGTTTTCTTTCCTTCGTTAGTTGTCACTCTCTTTACTGCGATTGCCTTTGCAGAAAAGGAGTGTGTCAGCGTCCACTGCAATGATTTAACTTTGCCGTGTCTGCCTTCCTTTCTAGCCTTTACAATACGTTCTTGTAGCTTTTTAACCTCTCGTTCGCATTTCTTCCAATCAATGGATTTCCATGCAAATTCGTAGTCAGTAGCCGCACACGTTGTTTTATTAACGCTCATTTGCTTTGCTCCTTTCAAAAGTTCTATAAGTTTCTTTTAATGAATCACCTTGTAGAAGTCTGCACTCTTTCGAGTTAGGGCAAATTTTGAACCCCTATCCACTCTATTACCGAATGGCATTTGCTTTTTCTACAATCCCATACCTGCATTCCCATCGGCATTCCTTACGGTCTGCTTTCCTTTATAATAGGAGGAATACAGGCTTACCCTGTTTCACATAAATAACAATAAGTAGCTTAGGTTCTGTCTATCCACCGACGGTACTAATATCCGTGTAGTCCTACCATGGAGAGGACTATCTGACCGCATCCCATTTTGGGCTAGAGCCTATCAGCATCTTTGGCTCCTTGGACTTTACGATGTTTAATCGACAGTTCACATATGTTAACCATACTACTCAAGCCTCGCTCCCTAACCGCATTGATGCTCGCAGTTTTGTTTCCACCTCACGGTTTCCACTTCTTGCATATCGCAAAGGGCTACTTTGTCGTGTCAGCTTCCCAACATCTTTGTTACCGCAGATGCAGGTGGCACTAGGCTACCACTAACGGAATAGTGGGTTTAATCAATATTCAATTGTTAAACAGTTATTTATGCGACCTCAGGTCGCACCCACGGACAGTCTATATGGTGCATTGCTACAAGATGTGTCTGAACATTTACTCCCGTACCACATTTGTCTGTTGAGCCTATAAGTACCTTCTTTTTACCTGTTCTCATTTCCTTAAATAAGATATATCTTTGTGCATCTGTTTTTGCATCATGGATAAATGCTATTTCATTTTCAGGTATTCCTTTTTTTACAAGTTCAGACTTTACGTAATTGTATACATCAAACTCTTTTCCTCCGGGTGTTCCAATATCTGAAAAAACAAGCTGACAGCCTATTTTCCCTTCACTGTTCGCCCTGTCATATTCGTAGAACACATTTTGTACTACCTTATTAAGTTTTCCGTCAGGATTGTTGGGAGCATCCTTATCAAGAAGTCTTGCATCCGTTCCAAGCAATCTTGCTTCGTGAGTTATCTTTAAAAAGTTATCAACACTTGAATCTACGCCACCATTTCTAATACGCTCTGCCCTTACCACAAAATCTTCCATTACCTGTTTGACATACCAATCAGGCTCTGATTCCACAATGATGTACTTTCCATCTCTTAATTTAGGAACATCAAGCTCCAGCATATCCTGTGTCTGTACATCAGCAACCTGTTTAAATATGTTCATAAGCTCCGGCAGATTGGTAAACTTATTAAATCTGCTTTTCATACGAAAACCGCTTCCTTCAACTGTAAGTTCAAGTGCTGTTGTAATCTCACCGAAGTTTGCTGCCCATGAATCAAAATGATATATTCCCTTTTCTTCCAATGTATCCTTCTGCAGATAGCTTTGCATTACATACATTTCACACATTGTATTGCTTATAGGTGTTCCGGTGGCAAATACAATTCCTCTTCCCGGATTTATCTCATTTATATACTGACATTTAAGCTGCATGTCTGTTGCTTTCTTTGCTCCCGAACTGCTGATGCCTGATACATTATTAATCTTTGAAAATATGGCAAGGTTTTTGTAATTATGTGCTTCATCCACCATAAGACAGTCAATGCCTAATTCTTCAAATGTTATCAGGTCATCTTTTCTCTGCTCATCTGTAAGAGTCTTTAACTGCTCTTTTAGTCTTTTTTTCTGGGCTTCCATTTGTTTTACAGTCCATCTTTCGCCGTTCTTTTCTTTTGTCTCATCTATGGCATAAGAAATCTGTTCTATTTGCTCATTTAACATTCTTTCCTTTCTCTCTTTTGAGATTGGAATTTTTTCAAACTGGGAATGGGACATAATAATGCAGTCATAGTCTCCTGTGGCTATCCTTGATATAAACTGCTGTCTCCTGCTTTTTTCAAAATCACGTTCTGTTGCAACCAGTATGTTTGCAGACGGATACAAACGTAGAAATTCAGATGCAGTTTGATTTATTAATGCTTTAGGAACAATCATTGCTGTTTTGTTTGCAAGACCTAATCTTTTCTGTTCCATACATGCTGCCATCATTTCAAATGATTTTCCTGCTCCAACACAATGGGCGAGCAATGTATTTCCTCCAAACAATATTCTTGCAACTGCATTTTTCTGATGGGTTCTTAATTCAATCTCAGGATTCATTCCAGGAAAAGTCAGGCTTGAACCGTCATATTCACGAAGTCTTGTATTGTTGAATGTCTGATTATAATAATCCACATATTTCTTTCTTCTTTCCGGTTCTGCAAATATCCACTCCTTAAATTTCTCCTTAATCAGATTTTGTTTTTCCCTTGCAAGCATTGTTTCATTTTTATTTACAACATAATGGTATTTACCGTCACCGTCATCCACCCTGTCTTTTACAGTTACGGTCTTTAAATTAAGACTTGCCTCGAAAATAGAATAAGCATCCATGCGGCTTGTTCCATATGTTTTGGAAGCTGCCACAGAATGCTTATCCATCGATTTATTTTCTATAAACCATTCCATGCTGTATTTATTCAGATGAACCATTATTCCGGATGAATAATAAGCACTTCTTATTGCCTTTGCACGTCTTGGTGTTCCTAGAAGTTCATAAATAAACTGCTCATAATCCTGTTCTTCAATCCATGTTGTACCTATCCTTACATCTATTTCAGATGCATCCAAATCTTTAGGCTGAACCTTTTTAAGTTCTTCTGCATTTATTCTAAATATTTCAGGAGTTTCTTCAGCATACTTTTCTGCCAATGCAAGCTTACTTCTTACGTTTCCTGACAAATATTCGTCTGCCGTCTCCCACCCCTCATCCATATTGTTTTCATTATATCTTGAGGGATTTAAAAAGATTAGTCCTCTTAGTTCTTCTATTAGTTTTTGTCTCTCTGCATCATCTGACCTATTCTCATCTGAAAAATTGTTATTCTTATCTTCGCCATATCCATTTATGTCAGGTGTATATATACTAAGCATAAACGGAATGTTTACCTCTCCATATTCACTTATTGAAATGTTAAGGGCTTCCACTGCAGTTTCAACTCTGTCTATCGTCACCTCCGGTTTAATTGTCTGTTTGTAAAACATGTCAGCCTTTGTAACCTTCCCGTCTTCATCCACGTTTTCAAGAGAACACAGAAGAGGATAGTCAGCATCATCACGAAATGCCCTGTCATTTGCCTTTGATGTAATCGCACCATATTTATTTACAAACTCATCATACTTATCATTTAATATCTCCTGACAGTTTTTTAATTCTTCCTCACTGCATCCTTTAGTCTGTATGTCAATAAGATTTCTTGTAAGTTTTCTTATCTCATCAAGAACTTTTATCCTTTCCTCAGTTGTCCTTGAATACTCCTTTAAATACATCTGGGAGTTTTGTCTGAAATACAACTTACCGTCTAAAAAAGTATATGTGAAATTTCTAACATCAGGATTTGCCTCAATTATCTCCTCATTTTCTTCCGGTTCTTCAATTTCAAAGTCTGTTACAGTTGCATCAAGTTTTCCTATTGCACTGCTTAAGCTTTCATAGATATTAAAATTTTCTTCATGATTTACACATATGGTATATCTGCTCTTATCTCCAAATCTTCCTGTATCATACTCCATTGTCCCAAGCATCATATCTGGGTGCTCCACAAAATATGAATTAACCGGTATGCCATCTTTTGTATATCCAAGATGTACCCAGTCTGGTTCAATGTCTATCTGTCGTTCCCTTTTTTTAAAAAACAAAATGTCTGATGTTACTTCCGTTCCTGCATGTTCTTTAAATGCAGTATTAGGAAGTCTAATTGCACCGATTAATTCTGCCCTCTGTGCAAGGTATCTTCTTACATTCGGGTTTGCCTTGTCCATTGTGCCCTTCGTTGTAATAAATGCCGCTATTCCTCCCGGTCTTATCTGGTCCAACGCCTTTGCCAGAAAATAATCATGTACACGAAAGTTTAACTTATTGTACTTTGGATCATATACTTTATAATCTCCAAAGGGTACATTACCGACTGCAGCATCAAAAAAGTTATCCTGAAACTTTGTATCTTCAAATCCTGCAATTGTGATGTTTGCGTTCTGATATAACTGTTTTGCTATTCTTCCTGTAACATCGTCCATTTCCACACCGTAAAGTTTGCAATTTTGCATTGCATCAGGCATACTGCCGAAAAAATTTCCAATGCCCATAGACGGTTCAAGAATGTTTCCCTTTGTTACTCCAAAGTTTGCAAGTGCCTGGTTAATGCACATGGCAATGTCAGGAGAAGTGTAAAAAGCATTGTTAACACTTGCCCTTGCATTTTCATATTCTGCCGGGGTAAGAATTTCTTTTAATTCTTTATACTCCCTTCTCCATAAATCATTCTTTTCGTCAAACACTTCCGGGATTCCACCCCAGCCTGCATAATGTGAAAGTATTTTCTGTTCATCATCTGTTGCAATTCTTTCTTCTTTTTCAATCTGCTTTAATGTTTTTATTGCTTCAACATTCCACTGATACCTTGTTTTAGAACCTCCTGTTTCAATTTCCCACAGATTGTAATGAAAGTCTTTCTTTTCAATGTCTCGTTCCATGTCAGGTATGGGCTTTTTACCCATTTCAAACACTTCATCTGGAATATCATACTCACCGATTATTTCTTCCTCAATTATCTCCTGATAATATTCTCCTTTGTTTATCAGAACCCTTAATTCTTCCTCAACAGTATTCCAGCTTACATATCCTTCTTTTTCTCCTTCAGCATCTCTCCACTGAAATCTCATTCCCTGAGGCTTAAAAGTATCATATCCATGTAAACCATAGCCATCAATTGGCCAGCCTGCTCCTCCAAGACCAAATTCCTTTTTTATAAGTTTTGCTCTTTCTGATGGGCTGTCCACTGTCTGATAAATTTTATATACTCTTTCCTTTCCTCCCACAAATCCGGTTCCTCTTAAGAGAACTGAAACAATGTAGTCATGAGGAACTACACGCTCTTTTTTCGGTTCCATATAGGTATATCTTTTTCTTTGAGTAGACAAAGGCTTTTTACTGTCTGCAACTGTTATTTCTTTAGTATTATCATCAAATAAAAAGGAAGCCTGCTCAAAGCCTGCTTCCCTTGATACTCCAAATGAATTAATTTCATCCAGTTCTTTATTTAATTCTTCATTTATCTTTCCGTCAGAATTTTCAGATTTATTTTCTAGTGAAATCTGTACACTATCTGATTTAGAACCACTTCCTCTGCCATCATCTTTGCCTGATTCCTTAGTTTCCACATTCCCATTGTTGAAGTAAGATTCTGAGATTTGTGTTTCTTTAAGTAATCCGTCATCAGCGTGTCTATCAGACTGTTTGCCTCCGTGTCCACTTCCTTCATCTTCTCTGCCAGTCTTCCCAGACGATACAGTGTGTTGTATCTGTTCCTCTCGTTTTCCTTCAGATACTCTGCTGCCATCATTCCGTACTTTCCTATCTGTGTCATGCTTATTTCCTGCTCCTGTGGCAATTCCAGATTCGGATACAGCATTCCGTCTGCTCCCTCGTGATAAGTTATTCTCTTTTCTTTCATTTGTGACGCTCCTTTCTTTTTCTATTCGTCTTACTCTGTAATTAAACTCTTTAAGAACACTACAGGATACGTCACATACAAGGGAACCAAAGCGGTAAATATCATCTTCATCAGATATATTTATTATAAAACTCATGTCCTGTTCTTCAGCGGACATGTCAAATCCACATCTTGTACCTACTGCATATAAAACGCTTTCATATAACATTTTTTCAACAGTAAGCCCCTGCGTTTCATTATCTCCACCATTAATCACACCACCTGTAATCCGGTTAAGTTCAGAAATCTCTGCTTCGGATTTCTCTTTCATTATAGATCGTATGTTCTCCTTTGTATAGTTCTTTAAGAGATTCTTTAAACTTTTTCTGTCATCATTTAAATAAGGCTCAATCTTTCCTTCTTCTGTCAGTTCGTCCACCAGACTTTTTAGATTATCACCATTCAAATCCCATGTTAGTTTAACGTTCTTTCCTCCTGTATCAGATATATCAAAAATGTATCGCATATGTGTTTTTAAAATCTTTGACGGAAATATTGCAATTCCCCTGCTTCCTCTTTTTACATATCTGCCTACCTTTTTCCATGAATCATAATCTCCTACCAGAGTTGCATTTGGTCGCTGTGCATAAACCATAAGTATGTTGTCAAACTCATATCTGTAAATTCTTCCTGCTATTCTTAAAAAGTTTTTCCAGTTGTCTGCACTGGATACAATGTCATGAATATACTCGTCATACAGTCTTTGTACCTTGTAATCAGCACTCATTTTCAATCACCCCTTTCAAGGCATCTCTTATATCCTTTCCGTCAATTTCATCGCCAAGGCAGTCCCAACCTTCAGCTGTCTCTCTGGCAAACAGTTCAATACGTGGCACATCCCCGCAAAGCTCTACAATACGTTTCCTTATTTCATCAGGCTTTTTGCTGTGTGCCATTACTCTTGCATCACATATCTGACTTACAGCTTTGGAAACACGTTTAGGATGTCCTTTGGTTCCGATTAGACATACTTCTGAATTAGACCTTGTCCAAAATCCTAACCCCATAAAATAAGTGTCTTTTTTCTTATTTCTCTTTACCCAGTTAAAACCACAGGTTTTATATGTAAATCCCCAGCTCTCCATTACGGAAATTCCCTCTTTAAGACATGGAAACGTAATCCATAAAAATAATACACAATCATCATCTGCAATATTAGCTACCGGAAGTGAACGTATGTCATCAATATTCATTGTATGGTAATGATTTTCTGCACTTCTTCCCTGACCTTTTTTTGAATACACACGATACTGCCAAGGGGGATCAGCGTAAATCACTTTATATTTTTTACCCATGCTACGCACCTTCTTTCGATTCTAAAAGTTTCAAATATACATTGTATTCTTCTGTATCAAGATTTACAGAAAATTCTTTTTCACCTTTTTTCATATTTCTGTTTATCTTTTTTATCAGTCTTAACATTACAAAATTTTCTTTTGACATTTTCATACTTTCCTCAAAGTCAATGTTTGTGTCTTCATTAATAGTTTTCTGTTGTTTTACTATATGTTCTGAAATCTTACTTCGTAATTTATGAGCCTTATTTAAAGATACTTTAATTTGATTGCTGTCTCCTTTGCTTTTATTCCATTCCTTATGAAGTTCGCTTATCAAAAACTCCATGTTTTTAATATATGTTTCTCTCATTTGTCCTCCTGTTCCAAAAGAAGCAGAACAATTTATGCTCTGCTTCCTTAATAATTTTAATTTTTCTTCTTTTTATCCGGTCTTCCTATCATAACCAGACCACCATTATGATAATCCTGCATAACAACTCCAGTTGCCTCATCCACTGCTTCAACCATTTTTCCGTCTCCGACATAAATTCCTACATGACTTATATTTTTATATCTTCCGTTATTTGAATAACTGTAGAATATAATGTCTCCCGGCTTTAGGTTTTCTTCTTTCACAGTACAGTCATTATCACTGCACCACTTAGCCTCAGATGCTGCCGTATTTGAACCGTCCGTCATTACAGATATGCCGGCACTGTTCCATGAATAATATGCCAAAGATGAACAGTCAAAATGTGTCCCTGAATTTCTAAGTGGCTGACTGTACGGATAACCTACTTTTGACAATGCAAAACTCACTGCTGTTTTTGCTTTTTCATCAGTTATCTTGTTTAAAATCTCATTAATCTCATTCTGAGTAAGCGATGACTTTTTATTCCCTCCGTTTTGTGTTCCCGTACTGCCACTGGTAATACCCAGTGAAGACAGATTTTCAGGACTCATCAGGGAATTAAGCATACTTATTTCATCATCACTCGTTCCATACTCTGTTTCCATTTGATGATATGTTTTTAAAGTAACATTTACATAAAGAACTTTTTTCTTTTCTTTATTACCACTTTCATTTTTAATCTTTTCTTCTCCCGTTGATGTGGTGTATGAACACATATCATCAAACACTGTTTTAAGATTTGCCTTCGCTGTATCATTCATAACCGTTGCAGTATTTCCTACACCGTATTTAACCATATATACACTCATGACATCATAGTAATTGGATGGTGCGGATGATGTTCCCTCATAATCCACGTATACGATTTTTCCAATATCACAGTCCTTATGTTCGGTAACCATAGTATTGATGTCTCTGTTAAACTCAGCAACATACTGGCTTGTGACTGTCATAACGGTATCTCCATTCTCTAATGGTGGAAAGAATATAGAAAATGGAGAGTTATATATAACCGCTATAACTACGGCTACCAACGCTGTGGCAATGGCAACTATGGAAAACAGAAGTAAAACAATTGGAAGTAAAACAGCACCAATCTTTATCATAACTGTCTTCATTATGTCAGATACACCAGACTTCTGATTTTCACTGTTTAACGATGTTGTCATTCCTGTACTTCTTAATTTTTCCACAAAAAAAGCAACCTTTCTGCTTTTGGAAGCTGAATGACTGCCTCTATCACTACTGCTGTTTGATTTACCGGATTTTACTTTATTTCCTCCTGTTGTATCTTTCTTTACACTATTTTCCCTCTTGCGTATTTGCTTTTCCTTTGCATAACTGTCTTCTTTGTGTGTCTGACTGTGTATTTTTCTATTTTCACTTTTCTGCTTTTCTCTTACAGACTGCTCTTTTACACGTTTTCGCTTTGCTTTCTCTTTTACAGTTTTAGTTGTCTTACTTGCTGTTTTTCTAATGGGAGTTGTAACAACTGCCGCAGTAACCAGTGCATTTTCTACTTCCTCACTGCCTTCCATTTGGTCTAGCGTGGTTTTTACTCCCGTTCTTACTGCCATATCTGTTCCTTGTCTTAGGACTTTCTTTTTATCTTTAATGACTTTTCTTTTATCTGTATCATTTCTACGGAAATTTGGCATATCACGGCTATGGATATGCCTTTCCTTTTTCTCTTTCCTCTTTTCCATTTTTCCTCCTGCATAAAGAAAGCCACTACAAAGTTTTTAGCTTTGTAATGGCTTAACAATTTTTAAGTGATGTTATATATTTTTTTAATTCATAGGTTTTCTTATAAAATACAACAATTGCGATTTTCTATCTTTTGATGATTTTCTGTTATTTCATGAAACTTAAATATTGACAAGATTACCATATTTCTGTTCTGCGTTCAAACAAAATATCATACATTAAACCTGGGTTCCCCTTATATTAACTGCAATGACTAACAAGTATCAATTATTGTACTTATAGGCCAAATTATTAAGTTCATCAATCAATTTTTGATTATTAATTTTTCTTGCTAAAGGCATATAAATTTCAATAGTTTCTTTCGCTTTTGCTACTTTTTTGTTTTCATCAATGTAATCTATTGTTCGCATATTGTGAAGTCTTTCAGCAAGTTTAATCAAAATCACTTCATTTGATTCTTGATTATCAATTCGTTTAACTATATTCCATATGTCGTATGGCAATTCATTTTCTAAATTGGCATCATTCCCTTTGGTCGACACATCACAAAACATGCCTGCTAAAATAATATCTTGTTCCGCCCCTAATTCAGCTAACAAGATTGAAACATTTATAGGATGCGTAACATACTCCTCACCCGAATATCTTTTTTTGTCTTTATAAGCATTGCATGCTACTTTAAAAACCTCTGATAATTTTTGGGGGGCAAAAGCAATACTATTTTTATCCATTGTTTCTTCCAGTAGTTCAAGCAATTCCTCTTTGCTCATACCAATTTTTGTAGTTTGCAAAAAAATATGATTCATATAACTACCTCCTATACAATCAATTTCTAATTTCATTGTTTTAAGGAGTGATGGTGGAAATCCAAATTCTCTATTGAACGACTTAGAAAAAGCACTATGTGACTGCCATCCATATTTTATTGCAACGTCAATTATACGCATCCCCAACAAAATATCTTCACATGCCCTAATAAGTCTACGTCGGCAAACATACTCCATAACGGTTTCATTCGTATATCGCTTAAACATACGAATAAAATGATACTCAGAATACCCAGCTATCTCTGCCAATCTTTTTATATTTAATGATTCTTCTAAATGTTCTTCAATATATTTTAGTACGTGATTCATAACCATCACCTCTCAACTCCACGTGGTAGTTATATATTAAATCATTTCTTTCGCTTTAACTGTTCCCAAATTGCTGATTCTTCTAACAAAATTACATATAATCTCACCATCAACTGCAAATTTTTACATCACTTTATATTCTCGATAATTTTGAATTTGTCTCTTCGGCAAATTGAAAACTTCGAGTGATTATATATAGCCTCTTTTCTTTGCCTCAGCTATCAATTTAGGCTGAATTAATGGATATGTCCAATTATCAACCAAATCATCTACAATAATAATTTTTTCTATTTCACTATTTATATTTCCAAAAGAAGTAATATCAGCAATAAAAAGCATTCCAAACGTTTCATCATCTATATTTTCATTCACTCTTGTCTTGCCTTTCACTGAATACACGCATATTGGCTTTATTTCAAAATTAACAGCTCCCGTTTCTTCTTGCAATTCTCTCTTTGCTGTTTCTAAAATAGGTTCATCTGCTTCTCTGTGTCCACCTGGAACTTCATAGGTATCTCTCTCCCAATGTTTACAAAAAACCCACTTCCCGTCAAATTTTGAAATAATGACCGCAAATTTTAATAAATTATCATTAATACTATCATAAAACTGTACTTCAACCAAACTACATATACCTCCGTAGAATTCAAAAAATCTATCAACACATAAAAAATCTATTGCGATTTATATCACTCAATTCAGGCTCTTTTTTT
>OLPW01002464.1_pt1 | contig 16400 bp, 19 predicted proteins | sample 1672161 | NCBI WGS metagenome assembly OLPW01 (sample SAMEA3136654, study PRJEB25190) | human gut metagenome
CATCACGCTGTGACCATGGCAATGGGAACCAATACGCATATCTTTGATTGCGGTCGAGGGTATGGGGAAACGAAATCCCCATCAAGTTGCAAGGCAGAAAAAATCCCGGAGGGGTTTTTGTCTGACATTGCGAAACTTGCTCTAAGAGAGAATCCTTTCCCATAATCATGCGTGGGAGACATCAAAAAGACAGGTAAAAATGTAAAAAAATAAAAAAAGTGAAAATTCATCTGACATTTTGCCCTCTGCCAGCTGTGATTAGTAGAAAAAGAAAGATCACAGGAGGTAGCCAGATGAAAAATATAGAAATGCCTACACTGGAAGAATTGCAGGAAATGGCATCAGTGGACATCCGTACCGTAGATAGAAGTACGTTAGCAGAGTTGGATGATGTGGAGATTCATGAAGAATTACCGCAGGCAGAAAGGATTGCAGATTATATCAAGCAGATAAAAAATCCGTATTGCTATAAATCACATGGGGTAATTGTGAAGATCAGCTTTGCAGGAAAATGCTCGTTGGAAGAAAGCCTGAGCAGATGTATCTCCATGTAAAAGAAAATCGTCCAGAAAAAATAATCGAAAAAAGAAAGAAAAAGGTATGGTAGTAATCCAGAAGTTATGTTAATATGGATGTGGGTCAAAATTTAAAAGCATTCAAGGAGCCGTGAATTTCTTGGTTTACACCGCCACAGAGCGAGTAAAGTAGGAGGTTGATGGCTTTATGTATTTCAATCAAAAGTCTATTTTAGCAGCGGATTATCTCCGGTTATCCAGAGAGGATGGAGACAAACTGGAGAGTGACAGTATCCGCAATCAAAGAAGTCTCATTAACGATTTTGTAAAACAGCACAAAGAGATCCAGCTGGTCGAGGAATATATCGACGATGGATACAGTGGAACGAACTTTGACCGTCCGGCATTCCAAAGGATGCTTGAGGATGTGAAAAGGAAGAAGATCAACTGTATCATCGTAAAAGATTTATCCAGATTAGGAAGAAACTACATTGAAACAGGAAGGTATCTGGAAAAGATCTTTCCATTTATGGGTGTACGGTTCATCGCAATCACAGACCACTATGACAGTGCAGCAGGATCGGATGATGCAGATCAGATCATTGTTCCGTTTAAGAATCTTATCAATGATGCTTATTGCAGGGACATCTCAATTAAAATCCGAAGTCAGTTAGATGTGAAAAGAAAAAACGGGCAGTTTATTGGCAACTTTGCAGCCTATGGATACTTAAAAGATCCAGAAGACAAGAACCATCTTATTGTTGATGAATATGCGGCAGATATTGTACGGCTTATTTTTAATCTGAAAATAGATGGGTACAGTTCACAAAGAATAGCAGCCCAGTTAAATGAAATGGGAGTTTTGCCGCCATTGGAATATAAGAGAAGCCGGGGGATGAATTATAACAGCGGATTCCGATCCGGTTCTGATCCTAAATGGGCAGTCACTTCTATCAACCGTATTTTGCAGAATGAACTTTACATAGGCACAATGGTTCAGGGCAAAAACCGAAAGATTAATTATAAGGTGAAGAAAAGTTCTCCTATCGCAAGAGAAAACTGGATTCGTGTAGAAAATACACATGAAGCAATTATTCCAGAAGAGAGTTTTCAATATGTACAAAGTCTGTTGGAAATAGATACCCGGATCGCTCCGAAAAGAAAATCTGTTTATTTGTTTTCTGGATTTGTACGTTGTGGGGATTGTGGTGAAAACATGGTCAAGAGAAGCACAACGAAGAAAGGAAAAAAATACTGTTATTATCATTGCTCCACTTATAAGAACAAAGAGGGATGCAGCTCCCATCTGATCAGTGAAAAAATGATTTATGAAGTTGTCCTGGATTCTATAAAAAAGCAGATCACATTATTGATTGAAGCAGAAAAGATCATCAAGAAAAATGGAATGGATACTTACAAGAAAGTGGAGAACCGGTCATTAGAACAGCAGTTAATGGCACTTTATGAGGAAGTGGAAAGATATAAAGACTTAAAGGCGAGACTGTATCAGGATATGGTAGACGGTATTGTCAGCAGAGAAGAGTACCATGAATATAATCAGAGATTTACAGAGAAGATGCAGAAAGCAGAAAAGGCGAAACAGGAAACGGAAGAGAAGAAAGAAAAGTTATCTGCGGAAGAAAAACGGATGCACCCATGGATAGAGGATTTCAAAAAATATAAAAATATCCAAAGCCTTGACCGGAAAGCAGTTGTTACATTGATAGAGCAGATCATTGTATATAGCAAGGAACAGATTGAGATTCAGTTCAAGTATAGTGACGAGATGCAGGAAATGATAGAAGCAGTGCAGATCATACGTGAGCGGCAGGAACGGAAAGGAGAATTTGTATGCGGTGCGTAAGTTATACCAGAACGACTTCCTGTAAAGAGGACGGAAAGATTCCGGCGGATATTATAAAACAGCAGGACCAGCATATACAGGAATACTTGAAAAAACAGGGATGGACATTATCTGCAAAGTATTGCGACAGAAAAAAAGATACAGAAGAGAACACAGTTTTTGAAGAACTGACAAAAGATGGGATCAACCGCAAATTTGATATGGTAGTTGTAGACAGCATTGACAGATGCGGAAGGACAATATCCTGTGCAGATGATGTCTTAGTAAAAACATTTGTCCCGGCAGGAATACATTTTGCAGTTGTACAGGACGAATTTATCAGCATTGGAAAAACGAAAGAAGAATTATATGAATATATAAAGAAAGCTAGGTATGCGGCAGTTCAGTTAAAAGGCATGAGAGAGTATGCAGTCAGAGAACAGCTGGAGGGACTTTATACCGTGCATGATGAAAAGTATGGATACATTCTTTCTGATGACCGCAGGGAATTGCTTATTGATGAAGAAGCGGCAGTTGTTGTGCGGGAGATCTTTCAGATGGTATTAGATGGTATGCCGATTGCAAATATAGTGAAAATTTTAAATGACAGTGGAATAGAATCTCCGATGGTGCATAATGCACGGGTCGGTCATAAGGTATGGCCGACATATGACAATAAATGGTTATTCTGCTCTGTAAAGAGAATCCTTAGATGCACAGCGTATGCTGGTTACTGGCAAAAGACGATCAACAAAAAAATCTGTACACTTCCTATAGCTCCTATTTTGGAAGAAGGCATGTTTGAAAAAGTGCAGGAGATTCTCGATAAGAGAAAGAAGCCAAGAAAAACAAGACCAGGTAAAAATGGATTATTTGTAAAAAAGATATTTGATGCCGAGACAGGAAGAAAAATATCACAGAGAAATTTTAAAACGGGGGAAACGGTTTTTCTTTTCGCAAGTGGGACGAATCAGCTTCCAAGAGATAAAAGTACCTACATTTCTTTTGAAACCGTGATTGCTGAAGTAAGAAAAGCCATACAAAGAGAAATGGAACTGGCAGAACAGATAAAAAAGAAACTATCAGCCAGAGAAGCAGAATCAGAAAAATATGAATGGTTGAAGCAGTATTCACAAAGAGCGTGGACAATCTTTGAAGAGATGGAGCAAGTGGAAAAAGAGCGTATTCCATTATATCAGAACTACCAGACAGGAAAAATCAATGAAGAAGAATATCTGGTGGGAAAAGAAGAAATACGGGATCAGCTTCGTATGTATGATGGAGATTTCAGTGAACTTATGAAAGAGGTATCCGTTATAGAAAAGGCATATAGCAATAAAAATGAATGGTTAGAGACTTTTAAGAAAGAGAATCTTCCGAAAGAACTACAGCCAGAGCATATCAATAAATGGACTGAGAAAGTATTGATAAGAGATTTTAAAGAAGTGCAGGTATGTTTATCCAAGCAGGAATGGAAAAAATACTTTCCATCAGAATGGATGGAGGAATAGGGATGGCAAGAAAGAGCAGAAAAAACAGAAACGTAGAATCTAATATACAAACGGTTGTCAAAAAAGAGAACTTACTGGATACGGCTGCGTATATTCGTCTGTCTGTTGAAAACGGAGGAAATGAAACGGATGAAACATTAGTTGTGCAGCAGATGCTTGTAGAAAGATTTATAGAAGAGCATCCGGATCTGAGACTGGAAGAGGTATACATTGATAATGGATTTACAGGCACAAATTTTGAACGTCCCGGATTTATGAGATTAATGGAAGATGTTCGTTCTGGAAAGGTGCAATGTATCGTTGTAAAAGATTTATCCAGATTCGGCAGAGACTATCTGGAAACAGGATATTACCTGGAGACTATATTGCCAAAGTTAAATGTACGCTTTATTGCGATTACAGATGATTATGATAGCTCTAGAAAAGAGGACAGGGAAAATATAAGTGTTCCCATCAAAAACATGGTAAATGCCATGTATGCAAAGGATATGTCTAAAAAAATCCTGGCGGCAAAGGAAGCACAAAAGCGGAACGGAAATATTACGTTATCTAAGGTTGCATTTGGTTATGTCCGTTCTGAGGATAAAACAAGACAGGTCGTAGATGAAACGGTTGCTCCGGTTGTGCGTATGATATTCCAATGGACATTGCTGGGAGTCAGTAAAAGAGAAATTGCTGACAGGCTGAACCTGTTGGGAATTGCGACACCCGGACAGAAAGAAAAAAGAAAGATAGCAAGAGTGCCACTTGAGGAGACAAAGTGGAATGGAGGAACTGTTAGAAAAATATTAGAAAATCCAACCTATACAGGAGATATTGTCACAGGAAAACTGAAACAGTCTTTGTACAAAGGAGTGAAACAGTATCGTACAGTACCAGAAGAGTGGGATGTGCAGAAAGATATGCATACTCCGCTGGTTGCGAGGGAGGATTATGAGGAATTGCAGGAAAGCAGAGAAGAGATTCATAAGATAACGAAGAAACGTCAGTCCAGATGTATGAAGGACAGAGAAAAGTATCAGGATAGTTTTCCGGGAATGGTCCGGTGTGGCGAGTGTGGAAATGTTATGTATTTCAGACGATATACCCATAATTATACAACCAATGAAAAAATGGGAAGCGATTACTATTGTGGGAATGAACAGTGTTCCAGAAATTTGATAGAAGGAAACTTACTCAAGATTCTTGTGATGGATCAGATCCAGATTTTGATCAAGAGTATGTGTGACAGAAAATTGCTTTTGCAGAAAATGAAAAGTGCAACAAAAGGAAACAATATTTTTTATAAAGCAGCGGCAAAGGTAAGGACATTGGAGCGTAAGATCGCACAGACGGAAGATCGCAATACAAGACTATATGAAGATTATGTGGCAGGTATTGTGGATAAAGATGATTTTGATATGATGAAGGAACGCTATATAGGGGAACTCCAAAATCTCCGGGAAGAGCTTCAGGTACAAGAACAGAATCAAAGGATCTTGGAAAAGAAAGCAAACCGATATATGGATATGGTAAATCATATGGAAAAATATCTGGATAAAAGAGAATATAATGAGGCACTTGTACAAGAACTGGTGGAATATGTAGAAGTATATGCAAATGGGAGTATCCATGTGTGCTTCAAATGTAAGGATGAATTCCAGCAGATAGCAGAAGAAATGGAAGGTGTTCAGATTGGCTAATGGATTGTATTTAAGACTCTCTATAGCAGATGGAGATTTAGGGAAAGAAAATAAAGATGAAAGCAACAGCATTGACAACCAGAGATCGCTTCTTGTCAATTTTATCACTGACAGAGAGGACATGAGTGATGAATACATAGAATATGTGGATGATGGATATTCCGGAACGAATTTTGAACGTCCGGCATTTAAGAAAATGATAGAAGATGCGAAGGCAGGAAAAATAGATACCGTCATTGTAAAAGACTTTTCACGATTTGGGAGAGATTATATTGGAGTTGGAGATTATCTGGAGCAAGTGTTCCCACTCCTGGGAATCCGCTTTATTTCATTAAACAATAATTATGACAGTAAAGAGTACATAGGAAAAACGATGGGATTAGATATGGCAATCAATAATCTTGTCAACAATCTTTACAGCAAGGATATATCCAAAAAGTTAAAGAGTGCCTTGAAAGTGAAATGGAAGAACGGAAAATGGACAGGCTCGAAACCTCCATTTGGTTATTTAAAAGATGAAGAGCATGGATGCTGGAAAATAGATCCGGTAGCAGGTAAATATGTCCGTATGATATTTGATAAAGCGATGGAAGGCTGCAATACTTCTCAGATCTGCTATTACATGAACGAGCAGAAGGTGCCGACACCTGGAAAATATAATCAGATGAACGGATTGCTGCGGCAGGGGAATTATAAAATGCCAGATAAGGAAGTTGTTTGGGATACCGGAATGATCCGTACAATTCTTGGAAGATTTGAGTACACAGGTGCTTTAGTTATGGGAAGGCGGCATACAGTAGCGGTTGGAAGTAAAGTAACAAGAAAGACAGCAGAACGAGATGTCGTTATCCGAAAGAATATCAATCCACCAATCATTACGGAAGAAGAGTATGAAGTGGCAAGTGCATCTATTATGTTTATGACAAAGCCAGAATATCGTGGTGCGAAAGACTTCCTTCTGAAAGGAAAAGTGCGGTGTGGAAACTGCCACAGGTCATTAGCTTATACAGATGGCGGTATTCATCCGAAAGTATATTGTCCCCATAAAGCTCAGGCAGGAAGATATTCTCATTGTTCTGAAGATGCGTATCCGGTATCTGTGATAGAGGGGCATATTTGGTATTCCTTAAAAAGGATACTAAGGATATTGGATTCAGTGCAAAGAGAATCCGAAGAAAAATATACGGATAATAGTTTTACAGGGAAAAGACAACAAAGGGTGTTGGAATCGGAACTGAAAAAATTAAAAAATGAACGTATCCATCAGTATGAAGCTTATGCAGAAGGCGTACTTAGCAGAGAAAAATATATAACAGTGAAGAAACAGCTGACAGAAAAAATCGAAAAGATACAATCCGAACAAAAAGCACTTGCCAGTGTGATCATTGAAGAAGAACGATACAGAAGCCGGATAAGAACAGCAGTCCAACAGTTGGAGGTACAGATAGAAAGAGGAAAGCTGACCAGAGAGATTATAGATACGATGATTGATACGGTGTATGTGTATGATAAAAAACGGATTGAAGTAATTTTAAGATTTGATGATGTTTTACAAAAGGTGATCTCAGAATATATGGAAGGGGCGAAGGGTGCATGACATTTAAAAATTTTATGTATAAAGGGGTATTGATGATAGCTGTGCTGGCATTGATCGGATGGCTTGGAAAGTATCTGTATCTGGTAGATGGAGAAATTGACTGGTTCCGGCTGATGCTGGTATATGGTGTTCCGGTAGGAATCCCATATATGTTTTTTATCATTCCTGCAAGGTGGGATTTATCTGGAACGATAGGAATGGTAGCCTTGTGTGCGATAATCGGAGCGGTATTTGGTTTTATTATTGCGATTGGAATTGCAATCAGGGCAGTATGGTATGTAATCGCATTTCCAATAAGCTGTTTGCTGCGAAAGGAGAAAAGTAGGATATGAGTACAGGCGAAAATATTAAAAGAATCCGGAAGTTTAGAGGAATGACACAGAAAGAACTTGGAATTGCGATTGGAATCGGAGAAGAAAGTGCAAGTCCAAGAATGGCACAATATGAAACTGACAATAGAACACCGAGAAAGGAAATGCTGCATAAAATGGCAGTAGTCCTTGATGTAGATCCGAGAAACATTTCCATTCCGACAGGCTATAGGGAAGAAGATATGATATATAGGCTTCTTGTGCTGGAAGATTACTTTCCAGAAATGAAACTGGAGAGGAACGGAAGGACAGGCGAGGTCGTGATCAATCTGCAGAATAAGAAAATCAATGAATTCCTTTATCAGTGGGGAACTATTAGAGGAAAGAAAAAGCAGGGAATGATTTCCGAAGATGAATATATGCAGTGGAAATATTGCAGAAATCATGCGTAATATTATATATTATATATCATATATGTGAATTCCCAGATAAAGGATGAAACAGCACTGGGAAAACTTATGCGTGATTTTGCCTGTACAAATGCGAAAGATATGTATTATGAAGTTCTGGCTGACCGTGTGCATTATTTTAAAGAAGATGAGAAAGGGGTGGCGGTAATGCGTAAAGCGATGGAAGATATGAGAAATGAAAGCAGTCCATATAGCCCGTTTAATGCTGGATGATGGCAAACTCAGTTATGAAGATATTGCAGCATACACAGAGCTAACCATAGAGGAAGTCGAAAAGATAGCTTCAGAGAAGAAAAGTGCATAATTGTAAGGCAGTTTAATACCGATACAGCTTAGAAAATAGAAACCGCAGGAATTTTCACCTGCGGTTTTTCTCTGCCCTGCCATATACAGAAATACCGCCATAGAAATATTGCTATACTATGACGGTATTACAAATCTTTTTCATCTTTGAAAGCGAACACATCATTGGGTGTACAGTTAAGAATATTGCACAGTTTTTCAACGGTAAGGATTGTGATATTCTGATTTTTCCGGAGCTGATCGAGAGTGTGCTTGTCAATTCCTTTGTTAATCAGGGCATATTGGGAAATTTGGCGTTTTTTCATGGTTTCCCATAATGGACTATAATCAATCAAGGTATCCCCGCCTTTCTTTGCTTTTTGGCATAAAATACCATTAATTTCAATTATAATTGTCGAATAAAATAAAAAATATGGTGGACATCTTCACCATAAGAGATATAATTTGATCGAGGGATATGTAAAATAAAGGAAAACAAAGTCGGGTAATGTAAGAATTGATTGATGGGTGCATGTGGGAGGAGAGTTATATAAGTGAATATTGAAAAGTTTTACTACGATGAACAGACAGAAATGTATGAGCAGATGAAGAAGGAACAGGATGAGCATGAACAGTCACTTTCGGTAGAGGAAAGGGAAAAAGAACATCAAAAATTATTCCAGGAAGCAAGAACAATTATGGAAAAAGCAGAGCGTAAAAAGAAAGAAGAATATCAGATCATCAATCCTGTAAAATATCAGAGATTTATATATCTGTCAGAACGGGCAATACAGTTTTCAAAAATCTCAGGATGTAATATTAAGATTCAGACATTTCCAGACATGTCTGCACTTATTAAAATGCAGACGGGATATATCTGGTTGCTGAGTGATGGTGAATCAGCACTGGAAGATAAGGAAACAATGAAGAATCTGTTAAATGAAGCGGACTGGGTAGGTATTGGCAGCAGAAAACATGGAGAAAAAGATGTCGTTGAATTGGAGTTTTGGTTTGAACTGGCAGAAAAATTAAAAAAATAAATGGATATGAAATGACTATTCCACATGTATCGTTACTGTGATAAAATGTGAGAAAATATATATCAACATATGAAAAACGGAGGAGAGAGTTATGTTCGATACCATTCATCATATTGCAATCATTGGAAGTGATTATGAAAAGTCAAAACATTTTTATGTGGATCTGCTTGGATTTGAGATAATTAGAGAAAATTATCGGAAAGAACGTGACGATTACAAGATTGATCTGGCATGTGGGCCGCAGGAAATAGAACTTTTTATCATAAAAAATGCTCCAGCTCGTGTAAATTATCCAGAAGCATTGGGATTACGCCATCTGGCATTTAAAGTTGAGAGTGTAGATGATACAGTAAAAGAATTGAATGGGAAAGGAATTGAAACAGAGCCGGTACGCCTGGATGATTATACCGGAAAGAAAATGACATTTTTCCATGATCCGGATGGACTTCCACTGGAAATTCATGAGTAGAAAATAGTGAGTAAAATATTCTTGCTTCAAGCATGTAATTTAATATTCTTACACTGATGAGACGAGTGCATTGGCTGCCGCAAAGAAGGAAGTAACAGACCAGCTTGAAAATGTAAGCAACAAATATTTTGTATGGGAAAATCCAGAAAATATTCCAAATCCTTATGATGACGAGATTTACTGGAATCTTGCTAAATATATTGAAAAATTACATGATGCATATACAAAAATATTGACACGTTCTAGAGAAATAACAAAATATGCAGAAATCAAGAAAGATGATGCACAGAAGGTTTATGCCAAAAATAAGGGCATAGTAGCCTCAAATGAAGACTTTTTTGTGGAAAAATAGTCAATACTAAAACAATTCATTAAAGAGTGTAGACAGGGTGAAGAAGTTCATTCCTGTTTACACTCTTATATGTTTACAAAAGTTACTGTTTTTTTTATATGTAACTGTTAAACTATAAACAGAAAAAGAACATCGGAGGTAGAAAAAATGAGAAAAAGACTTATTGCATTGGCATTATCTTTAAGCATGGCTTTATGTGGAATAAACAGCACAACAACATATGCCGACAGTAAATTAACAAAGGTAAACATTTTACAAAACAAGGGAGATACCTACACTTTGGAAAACTATGTGTCTTCACTTGAAGAAGCTGAAGAACTTCAAACATATTATTTCTTAAATAACATTTCAGAACCATACAAAATGACAATTGACGCAAAATCTTATTCTAATTTATTACGATATGATGAAGAACACGAAAGAATAGATTTTTTTGGTGACGGCTTTATATGGAAAATAGATAATGGATTAAGAAAATATTGTAATGATTTGGGAGGTGTAAGAAATCTTTCTTCAGAAAATGAAGTTTTAGTAGATGGAAATGGTAAAAAATACATTGTATTGACTTTGCAAAACTATGGCGTAGACAAATATTACAAAATCTCATCAGAAATGCAGGAAGTGAAGAAGAAATTCCTTGCCACAATGCCCAAACTTGACGAAATGAGCGACTATGAAAAGGTGCTGGGAATATTGGCGTTTATAAACTACATTAAATATGGTTTTGACGAGAACGGAAATACAATAGATGATGCTTATACAGCACTGGTGAAAGGTAAAGCTACATGTACGGGTTATGCTGATGCTTTCAATTTTCTTGCTGGCGTAATCAATTTAGATACTGTAAGATTATCAAATCCGGGAGTTCATTCATGGAATGCAGTGAATATTTGTGGTAACTGGTTTGAGGTTGAGCCACAGAATAAAAACAATCCATCTGCAAGTGATGCCACACGAAATGTTAACATGAGCTGTGTTCTTAAAGGCTCAGAATATATGTCTGCTTCCAGTAGTATATATATTAAAGCAAAAGAACCCTTTACATATGTAGATTTAAGAGCCACACTTCCGATAAGTAAAACAGACTACATGGACTACAAGGGGCACACGTTTACAAGTCACGTCATCAAGTGGAATGGAGACAAGGCAACATTCTACAGAACATGCAGTGAGTGTGGTGAGTACGAAAATAACGGATTTGAATATGATGAAAGAAACAAATGTTACCATATGGTAGACAGAAAGTACATTGGAACTGATTGTGATGTAACAAAGGTTTCAGAAAAGAAGTGTGGTGATGCCACAGTTACAAAGTATGAGGCAACAGTTACGGTCGACGGAAAGACCTACACATCAGAGCATACAGAGATTGATGGAGAATGTAATCATGTGGTAAGGGACAGTGACATTAAAACGGTAAAGAAAGCCACCTGCTCTGAAGAAGGAGTAATTGAAAAGACATGCGAAACATGTGGTTATACCTGGACTGAAAGCACACCTAAGACTGAGCATTCATACATTACGGTTAAAACAACTTCAGACACCTGTGAAGACAAGAGTGTTTACAAAGTTCATAAGTGCAGTGAATGTGGTGAGGTAATTGGAACATCAAAGAAGATGTATTATTCAGCTCATGATTATGAGTTTACAAGTCACAGTAAGGTTGCAACCTGTACTGAAAAGGGAGAGGACCTGTATACCTGCACAATCTGTGGAAAGACGGAAACAAGGGAAGTTCCAATGGTAGCGCATGAAACAGAGCTTAGAAACTATAAGGCTGCAACCTGTACTGAGGATGGATATACAGGTGATGAAACCTGCATTAACTGTGGAAAGGTAATTTCCAAGGGAAAGAAAACTTATGCCACGGGTCATTCATATGTTGACACACTTGAAACTGTCTATGAAACAGATATGTCAATGGGACTTACATATAAGTATGCATATGTAATAGACAGAGTAACATGCAAGAAGTGTGATTTTGAAATGATTGATGGACAAACAGAAAGCAAACTTGTGGGCTGGATACTTGCAGACGGAACAGAAGTCAGCAAGGAAGACGGATATGAATATGAGTACGTAACGGACAAGAATGGTAACCTTGTGCCGAAGAAGATAGACCATAGTGTAACACAACCAACTTCAAGACCATCAATAAGTCCCACAATTTATGAAACAGGTGACTACACGGATGTTGAAGACACAACAAAGTCTGTTTCAAAGGTACCGGCAAAGGTAAAAATAAGTTCTGCCAAAAACTTAAAGGGTAAGAAAATCGCTATAAAATGGAAAAAGGTGAAGAAAGCCACAAAGTACCAGGTCAAGGCAGTACTTTGAAGAAAGGCAACGACAAAAACAACAACAAAGACTTCATGTACCATTAAAAAGCTCAAAAGAAAGAAAACATACAAGATTTATGTAAGGGCTTACAACAAGGCTGGCTATGGTAAGTGGAGCAATGCAAAAAAAGTTAAAGTTAACAAATAAATGTGTATGACAAACAACTCACCCTCTTTCTGTTGCCAGATTAGGAGAGACAACACAAAAGATTATATTATATAACGTAAATGTTTTTGTCAGGTCAGATAATACAGTTATCCTTGAAGTAAAATGGGATAATGATGCTGACGGAACACTAACAGCAATGTTTAGTGAAAACGATACTGAGCAAATGGTATTTACACTTGTATTAGTTATCATTAATGCAAAAAAATAACGCCCTTGCTGTGTTCAAAGTGTAGGACGTTATTATTAGCTCAAACATAACCGGCAGTTAGGTTTTATCTAACTTTCAGTTCCTTGTTTAAGTTCATTATAGCATATTGCTAGTATTGTTCAACTAGATTTTCTCGTTATAAAAATACTAAAAATAAGGTTATGAATTTTTTATTGACAATGTATATACTTTTTAAAAAAAACGGAGGAATTTAATATGATGTCAAATGCTATGGAACAAAAAAGCTTTACTACTCAAACAGCTGTAAAAAAATGGGGAAATAGTCAAGGATTACGATTATCAAAAGAAATAACTAATTTAATGCATTTAAGAGAAAATGACAATGTGGAGATTAACATATACAATGGGGAAATGGTTATTAAGAAAATTAAATATCCAAAATATACTAATTTACAAGAAAGGCTAGAAGCTTTCTATCAAAAACCAATTGATGAAATCTATGTAGAAAGTACACAAGAAGAAGATGTAGGAGCTCCTAAAGGTGATGAATATTGGTAACTTTTGAACAAGGTGATATTATTATTATGAATTTTAACCCTCAGCAGAGTCATAAAACAAAATGGAAGACGACCAGCCTTGGTCGTCAGCAACACTTTATTAAATGAGCATAGCTCATTAATTATGGTTTGTCCTATTACAAACACTGATAAATCACATCCTTTTCATGTGAACCTTGACGATTCCACAAGTGTAAAAGGTGTGATATTAGCGGATCAGGCAAAGATGTTAAACGTAAGAGCAAGGGATGCAAGATTCGTTGAAAAATGTCTAGAATATATCTGGATGGAAGCAATAGAAATTATTAAAAATTTTCTTTAAAAAAGATAATGAGTAATCCCAGACTTTACAAGGCGTTAGTTTTAACTAGCGCCTTTCTCTTTCAATGTGATTAAGTAATGTTGCCAAGTAAACTTGTCAACAACTTTTGCAAAGTTTACTTGGAAAACTAAGGATAGTGCTGTAAGTAATATATTTAAGCGAAGGAAATATGTTGTTTAGTGGAAAGTGTGGTATGATATGTTTAAATTTAGTTAAAGAATGGAGGCAACATGAATTGCATTTTAGTTATTGCCCGTATTGTGGCTCAAAACTTATTGGAAAAGAAATCGGAGATGAAGGAGTTATTCCTTATTGTGAAAACTGCAACATACCTTTGTGGGATATGTTTACCACAAGTATTATCACAGCCGTTGTAAATGAATATAATGAAATTGCTCTATTAAGACAAAACTACGTTTCAGCAACCAAATATGTATGTGTTGCGGGAATAATGAAAATGGGTGAGTCAGCCGAGGAAACAGTAATTCGTGAAGTGAAGGAAGAAATCGGTCAGGACGTGGAAAGCTTAGAGTTTATAAAAAGCTATCCTTATGAGAAAAAAGAAATGTTAATGCTTGGTTACAAGGCAACTGTAAAAAAGAAAGAGTTTAAACTGTCCTGTGAAGTTGATTCAGTTAAGTGGGTTAAATTTGAAGATGCGTTGGCTTTGTTGAGAGAAGGAAGTGTGGCATGGCAGTTAGTGAAGCAGGTTATAGAAAAATGATAAAAATAAAAGCTTACGTGTGTTATAAAGGATAACATACATAAGCTTTTATTATTGAATTGCCCTTTCGGCTTAACATTATTGATTCGACCTTTCGTCTATAATTATGCTAACACAGAATTTAGAGAAAATCAATCACAAAAATAATTTAATCAACTTCTATTAATTTATTATATTCAAGTTGAAGAGTATCATGTTCCTTTTTTAATACGTTATAATTATGTTCCAATTCAGTATATTTTTGTTGTAAAGAAGTAAATTCATTATTAATTTTGTATAAGCGGATATTTTCCTTAGGAAAAGCTAATTTAAAAATAGTGTTTTTGATTTCTTTAAATAACGAATCCTGAAGATTAATATTTTTAAGTTTTCCCTTTTTGGAAATTAATCGCCCTGCACTTATAACTTTGATGTCGGACAAAAGAATGGCTCCAGTTTTTTCAAATCCATCAGATTTATCACCCATGTCATTGCCGTATACTTTGCGCATCATTTTGTTTCCATCTGGATTATCAGTAGGATGGAAAGCGTTTTTTATGTTGTCAGGTGTTGTGGAAACAGGAACAACTAAGTACATTCCGCCTATTTTTTCAAGGATGACAACGGGGTGATGGTAAGAAAATTCAGGTTTATAATTGATTCCTAAATCTGCATAAAAAATGTCGCTTATGGAAATGCAAATTTTAGTCGAAGTAAAATTTCTTCTTAAAAACCAGTTTTGCAAACTCATAATAAAGTTTGCAGATTCGTCTTGTCTCATTTTTCTTATTTCTTCAATACTATTAACTTCGAGATTAAGAAATTCATTTAGGCATATTGCCGAATCAGATGTATTTTTGTTTTTGTTGTGTCGATCACGAATTATATTTCTAAGTGATTCAAAATTAATTTTCAAAAGTAGCACCTCTTCTTCCTTTAATTAGTCATTTGTAATGTTGAGTTTCATAATATCATAAAAATAAATAAATGTCATTGTCAAAATGGCATAAAATGATAAAATTATTACAACAATATTTACAATAAAAACTAAGTATCAAAAGAGGGAGAGAATTATGGCTAGAAATAGTAATCTGATGATTAGTGAAATTAAAAGAAATTTAGAAATGACAGATAACAAGGTTAAAAAAATTGAAAATAATTTAGAAAAAATAGAAACAAATGTTAAAGAAATCAAAAAATCTTTAGATAATTCTAAAACCAAAGAAAAAGTTAAATTATTTAGAAAAATTAGACCATTGATTGTACCAATAGCGTCTTTGATTGTGGCAATTATATCTTTGATAGTAGCAATTAAGGCGTTTGAATCGAGTGAAAAAATAGGAATAAATAATTCAGCACTATCTTTTTCATACCAAAGTGTTAATATAGAAAAAGTAACTACAAAAGAAGGAATTGAAATAGTAATAGGTGGCAGTAAAAGAACAAGAGGAGGTGCAAAATTAAAAATTGATGTAAAAGTTGAATCGGGTCAAATGGCTTCCTTGTATTTGATTGAAAAAAATGGAGAAAACTTCGAGTTTGAACTTTTAAATTCAGAAAATATACAGAATAGATTTTCAGGAACAAAAACATACGAAGTAAATGCATATTTTGATATGGAAAAGAGGGAAGAAATAAAGAACATAAAAATGGGAATGGGACAATTGTATGTACTTGCAGAAGATTTAAATGGTCAGGTATATATTGACGTAATTCAAATTATTGGTCCGATTATACAAGAATCTGATGAGATGAATACAGCACAAGTTTATGATAATTATGCTGAATATAGTTTTAGATATTTGAAGAATAATAAGTTAATTACGTTGAATGAAAATGATGATTTTGATAAAGAATGGGTTGAATTAACAGATACATATCCAGAAAGTTTAAAAGAAACTAACATAGAAAAAATAGAGGAGGATATATCAATGATAAGAGAAAAATATTCAAAATACAAATATTAGTGATGATGAAAAATGGTGATTGTTAAAAATAAATATATTATTAAAAATAGAAGTTTTTAGTAATAGATAATTTATAATTAGAGATTAGAATAAGAGGGTATA
>OLPW01002471.1_pt1 | contig 16377 bp, 17 predicted proteins | sample 1672161 | NCBI WGS metagenome assembly OLPW01 (sample SAMEA3136654, study PRJEB25190) | human gut metagenome
TTATTTTTTCAAAAATGTGAAAACTACCTCGCAAGTTCTCCGGAACCACAAAATCAGAACTTCAGCAGAATCGCGCTCAAATCGTCCTCCGAACCACATTCCAGCGCCCGGGAGATCATTCTTCGAAGCACGTCGGGATCACTGCCCGCATTAGAAATAATGCTCTCTAGATCATCGGTCGTTACGTGGTCGTGAACTCCATCGGAGGTCATCAGAACCGCACCTGTCAACGGAATCTCAAAAATCACCGGAGCATAGAACGATTCCCGACCGCCGCCGAAACACGCCGTGATCTCGTTGCTGTTACAATGCTCCGCTTCCTCGGAGCGCCCGAGAGACGCCAGATAATTTCGTGTGGTCATATCCACTGTTAACTGCTTGAGATACCCTCCTTGAACCGCGCATATACGCGTGTTCCCGATATGGAACAGCTTCCCGCCTGGAAATATCCCCGAGAAGGTCGACGCCATGTTCTCCATTCCCGGAATTGCCCCGGCGTACTCCAGAAGTTCAGAATTTACACGGAGTGCTTCCTGCGGTGTGAACACGCTCAGAGACGAAAGCCCCCTGCACACGAATTCGGCAGCAACATCCCCGCCGGCATTCCCGCCTACGCCGTCCGCTATTCCGACTGCGCAGGGCTTATCGAACTCCCCGAAGAACTCCTCGTCGCAGAGCACATGCCCGCCTATCAGCACCCGGTCCTGGCTTGCTTCGCTTCCTATGCCCCGCCGTGTTATCATGCTTACCTTCATCTCGTTCACTCCTTCCGCCGTTAGTTTTATAGTCAGCTCCTGCGGCACTCAAGGCACGCCGGCGCTGCCTGAGCGTCTATTTCGGTTATCTCAAGCCGCGCGTCAGAAAAAATGCCGTTATCGAAAAGAAACCTCGACAGCGGATCGATCAGCAGCGCGCCTACGATGTTTCCTATTCCCCTGCCGCCGTTTTCCAGATTTCCAAGCACATGCTCCAGAAGAACGGAATAAGCCCGCTCCGATATCGTTATCTCAATTCGCCGCTCCGCTGACAGGTCGCGGAATATCCTGTCGACCTGCGAACGCAGTATCTTCCGAGCCGCCTCAGGGCGTATGTAATCGAACACAACGATGTTCTCGCCGATGCGGTTCAGTATCTCAGGTCTGCCAAGCTCCAGCTTGAAATGCTCCTCTATTGCGCTGCGGACGCGCTTCTGAACCTCCGGGTACGGCATATCGGGAGTGACGTTCTGCTGCCTTCCGCCGTCCGGAGCGCGCGTATATATTCCCAGATTGCTGGTGAAAATTATTACGCACTCTGAGAAATACACTGTGTTCCCCTGACCGTCGGTCATTCTGCCATCCTCAAGAATTTGCAGGAATTTATCCATGACCGACGGGTGAGCCTTCTCTATCTCGTCGAAAAGCAGTATCGAAAACGGCGCGTTCCTTACTGCGTTCGTGAGCTGACCTCCCGCCTCGTAGCCCACATATCCAGGAGGCGCTCCAAGCAGCTTCTGGTCGCTGTGAGACTGGCTGTACTCGCTCATATCGAACCGGATACAGCAGCTATCGTCGCCGAAAAGCTGCGCCGCAAGCGTCTTTGCGGTCTCGGTTTTACCCGTGCCGGTCGGTCCTGCAAAGAAAAGCACTCCCTTTGGCCGGGTGTGGGAGCTTCCCTGTAGCCCGGAAAGCCCGGTCACTGCGCGCTTAACCACGTCAAGCGTGCGTATTATCGCCGCGTCCTGACCCTTCACGCGGCTGCGGAAGTACTCCTCGGCGCCGCGCAGCTTCTCTATGTCAAGGCTGCGCCACGGATTCTCACGAACGCCGTATTTGTAGAGGTCGATAACTCCGCACATATCCTTCATCGCAAAGCCCTCGTTCTTACAGAGCTTCCGCAGACCGTTCAGCTCCGTGAAGCTGAAACCCTCGGTCAGCGCCGCAAATCGCTCCTGAACCGCGCGAAGCTCATCGCCCCTGGAACCGTACCATTCCATGCCCCGGCGGTAGTTTTCCGATGTAAAGAACGCCGGGAAATTCCCGCCGCTGACGAACTCAAGCCGCTCATCGCGGGTGGGAGTGCCGATGGTTATCGTCTTTTCGTTCGGGTTATCAAGGTAGAACCACGCCGGGATATCGTTCGACTTATTGACCGCAAGAATCAGCAGATTCCGCAGCTTGCCGCCGTCCGTCCGCACCTCTGCGGAATCCATCACCGCCTGCAGAAGCGCGGTGAAACTGTCGACCTCCGGCTGCTGAAGGCGCTCCGGCGAAGCTATGCACCTGGACGCGAAGTTCATCACAACCACGCATGGCGTTCTGTTCTGCGAGAGAGCGCGCTGTATCAGCCGGGCAGCCTCACCGGTGCGGAATCCTGCTTCAACAAAACCGCCGCTGACCTCCGCGCCTGTCAGCTCGGAAAATCCCTCGACATAGCCGCTCTCGCAGGAATTATAGAACCCACGGCGGCTGTCATAGAACACAATGCTCCCGTAGCCCATGTCCTTATAAAAATAATGGAGATAGTCGCTGAGCCGCAGTATACTTCCCTTCGGAACGCTTCCCTCGTACGGAAACTGGTAGCTGTCCAGGATATTCCCCTCCAGCATTATAAGGGGCTTTATGCGGCTGAATATCTCAAGCTCGCGGTGCCATTTCGGGGTATTCGACATGTGCCGCCTCCTTTACTCTGCGGGAAACTCTGACAGGTGTCTGCACGGAACGCCGTTATCAAGGCAGTAGCGCTGCGCCGCGCTGTCCGGCAGACAGTACACGGTGAGATTCTGCACCATCGGCTTGCCGCCGAAAAGCGCCCCGGAAATGGTCAGCCCGCAGATATCCACCAGTTTTGTGTTCATGCCTATCACCGCTATGGAGCGCCGCTCCCCTCCGGTGAAGCTGCTGAACGGGCTTTCGACCGTCAGCGTGTTTTCAGGAACTATCAGCCGCGTAAGCGCACGGCACTCCGCAAACGCATTGTTCTCAATGGAAAGCAGGCCTTCCGGAAGCGCCAGTTTCTGAAGTCCGCTGCACCAGCCGAAGCACTTCTCGGGGATAACAGCGAGGCTGGTATTTTCAAGGTGCAGCGAGTGGAATCCGCAGCTTGCGAAAGCTCCCGCGCCTACCGACATCAGCGAATCCGGAAAAGCCGCTGCGGAAAGCTGTCCGCAGCCGCTGAAAGCGTCCTTCCCTATGGTGCGCAGCCCCTCCGGAAATTTCACCTTCTGAACATGGCACCCGCGGAACGCTCCGTCGCCTATTTTTATGACCGGAATGCCGTTTATCGCCGACGGTATCTCCAGCACGGACGGCTGTATCGCCTCGCCGCCGAAATCCCGCCGCAGCACAAGACCTGTTATCGTGATCCCGCCGCCCTCGTTGCGGTAAGTAAACAGCTTCGGATCCTGCGCCGATGTGCTGCTCTGCCAGTTATCGACCGCATTCGCTATGCGGCTGTCGACGGTATGCAGGCTCTTTTCCTTTGAAAGCTGCACCGTCCTGGAGATATGTTCGTCAAGCTCCGCCTTGCGAATCCCCGCCTGTTCTACGCTCTGCCGCTGGAGCTGCGGAGCTATCTTTTCGCCGTCTGACACGGAATTGAGGAATTCCGCAGCCTTCAGGAGCCGCACCTGACTGTTGATGTAGCTCCCCAGCCGGTCGGAGGTCTGTATCTCGGTCAGAGTGGCAAGCGTGTCGATCAGTATTGAAATCTGCTTTTCCGCCGCTGACAGTCTCCCGCGGAGTTCCTCTATCTCCAGGCGCTGTTTCAGTTCGTCAAGCTCCGTCATTTCCGTTCTCCTCTGTATCGCATTTTATTATGGACTTCTCCGCGAGCCGCCGCTCAAGCTCCTGCGGGTAATCTTGGCGGTGTATCCCGACCGAAACCACTCCGTCCGCCGCCGGGAAATCCTGTATCCCGCTGCCGCCGCTGATGTACTCCTCGTACCGCGCCCGCAGGCTCTCGTCAAGGTATATTATCCGCTGATTATCCGACCCGCGCAGCGGAAGCCCGGTGTTCCTCCGCTGAATGTACTCGCCGTCAATCAGTACGGAGGTGTTCCTCAGAACGCTCTCCACCGCCGGGGAGTCCATCGCGCGGAGCTGCTCCAGCGTATAACCCGTGTAGACAAGTATGTCGCCGCTGATTTTCCGCAGTTCCGGAAGCAGCAGCGCAAGCTCCTCTGACTGTTCGAGCGGGTCGCCGCCGGTAATCGTGAAGCCATTGACTTCCGCGCCCTGTGCGATCGAACCTACCAGTTGAAGCAGCCGCTCCCGGGTGATACGGAACTGCTCTCCGCAGCTCCACAGTTCGGGATTGCTGCACCCCGGGCAGCCGTGTGAGCAGCCGCAGAGCCATATTCCTACCCGGTCGCCGGGTCCCAGCGTTTTAACCGGATATAGGATCCTCGCTGCGTACATCATCGGCATATGCGCACGGTAAAGTACGCCGCGCCGCGCTGTGTCTCATCGTCCGGAGAACTGCCGCCCAGCCCGACAACGTCTCCGTCAAGAAGCTCCCGCGGTTTCCCTGTCACAAGCTCGCCGTTGACGTAGGTGTGATTCGTCGCGCCCATGTCCTCGATGAACACTCTGCCGCCGGATATGCTAAGCTTTGCGTGGACGCGGCTCACGAACGGCTTCGCGGCGAAATGCTCCGCAAGCTCCCGCTCCCTGCCGAGAATGATCTCCGTGGAAGTCAGCGCGAGCGCCCAGCTTCCATCGCAGGCGGCAAGCGCGCAGCGTATTTCCCCTGGTGCTGTCGGGATTATATCCGAGATATCCTCCCCGCAGGAAGCGCATACCCGCGCCGCAGCAGGATTCTCAGCCCCGCAGGCGCATATTCTCACCGGGCGCGGCTTCGCGGGCGGCTCAGGCTGCACAGCGGCGCTATGCGCGGTATTTTCTTGGGCTTCGCCGTCAGTCAGCGGGACTGCGGTGAGATCAGCCTCGCACTCTTCGCATTCTATTCTTCCCGGCGGATTGCGCCTGCCGCAGTCCGGACATATCTTGAATTTACTCATCTGCGCTCATTTCCTTTGGTGCGGCGGTGAAGTCCCGGGCTGATTCCCCGGTCATTTCGTAGCCGCTGATATCTATTACCTGCGCGTACTCCGGCTCCGGAGGGAGCAGCGACAAATGCTCCGCTTCGACGCCCTTTTCGAGCAGCCGCCGCCCGAATTCTTTGAAGCTTCCGCAGAAGCTGCGCATATCCTCGGTCAGGCGCTTTGCTTCGTCCTCGCCGGGGAGCCTGCTGCGGACGTCCGCTGCACCAAGCTCCATTGTAATGCTGCCGACGCTGGAATAGGTCACGTTTACCGCCGTGCCCTCGCTGAAGCTGTAAAGCTCGCTGCGCAGCCTCGTGCCGCTGCGCTTAACTACGCTGCGGTTTCCGATAAGGCGATAGCCCATCTCCTCCATAACCTCGTCAATGCAGCGGTTTATGTACGCCTGCTCCTCGGCGTGCTGAATTTCAGCTTCAAGCTCAGCGCTCAGCGTTTCCAGCCGCTGGACTGCTCCCCGCTCCAGCGTGACAGCCTCCGGATTTCTGCCGAGTTCGCCGCAGAGCGCGTGATACCGCGCCGTGAGCCGGTCGAACTCTACGCCGTGCTCTCTGCGGAGCTGCTCGTATTCCCGGCAGCGCTTCTCCAGCGGCGCGACTGTCAGCGCGCTGAAATTCGACAGCTCGTCGGCGCTGTTCAGCTTTACCAGGCGCTCCCGAACCTCCATGACGTCCAGCTTCAGCGGCTCGGAAAGCTCCGGCGAGGAAAACCGCTCCACCCTGGCAAATATCGTCTCCCGGAGTTCCGCTGAGCGGCGCTCCTCATCGGAGCCAAGCCCGGATAAGTCCGCGCTGAACGCCTTGTCGATTCCGCCGTTAACGTCCCGGCGGAGCTGCGCGGCGATCTCGCAGGATATTCCGTCCAGTTCCCCGCGCAGATTCAGCAGCCTTTCGTACTCCTGCTTTGCCTGCTCCAGAGTTCTTTCAAGGAGCGCCGGATCCTCGCTGCCCTTTACCTCGTCTATTTTCTCAATAACTTCCTGCACGCGCTGGCAGAGTTCGTCCCGCTTTTCAGAGTATACATGCTCGCCGGTGCGCTGCATGAGTATTTCCGCACGTTCAAGTTCATCTGCGGGGAATTGTTTCAACCTGCAAAGTTTCGCGCGTATACTCGCAAGAAACGCCGAAGCCTCGCCGCACCTGCGCTGACGCTCCCTCTGGGCGATGAGCATTCGGCGCTGCGCCGGGGTAAGTTTGTATCTTGATGTTTTGGGACCGCTCATGTCACACCTCCTGCGATGATTTCCACTTTTCCACCTCGGAACGCCTGCCAAGCGCGATAAGCCACGCCTCGAACTGCGGATCCAGCGTACCGTCCACGCCTGTCAGTCTGGTTATCAGCCGCTCGAACATCAGCACGTCTGTTCTGAGCAGCGAATTCAGCAGAGACGTAATCTCCCCGGGGCTTGAGAATTCAATGTCGTCAACATGGAGCTTCCGCTCTTTTGCAAGCGCAAATCCCGCCGTGAACCTCGCGCACAGTTCCCCACGGAGGTCCCCGGCGCTGAGCCTTGCGTTGTCCTCCACCGACCGAGCCGCTTCAAACAGCCGCTCGTCTGCGGTGGTCAGCCTTACGTACTCCGAAATGAGCCGCCGCGAGAGCACCTCCCCGGCGAACTCCCCGGAAACGCCGTTTTCCCGGGCGTCGTTCAGAATGAACCCGCCAAGCGCCGCCAGCCCGGAAAACCGCCTGTCCTTCCAGCAAAACGCCTTCAGCTGTGGGTCGAGGCGGTACAGAAGCCGAAAGAACGAAACGTCCGTATCACCGCCCCGGGAAACTTCCTCCTCCGCGTCAAGCGCGTACCCCGCAAGCTGCGGGTCGTACGGCTTCAGGAACGCCGACAGCAGCCCGCGGAACACCTGCTTCTTGCCCTGCTCCCAGTTCTCCGCGAACGCGTTAACAAGGCTGTGCAGGTCGCTGTAGGTGATATTCAGGAAGTTGTACGCCGGGAAGCCGCGCCCCTGTGAAACTCCCTCCCCGGGAATCGGCTGCGGAACTCCCCTCAGCCAGTTGTCGACCTCGGTATAGGTCCAGCGGCGGTCAGGGCTGGAGCGCCTGCGGCGGTTCGTAAGGTCGCAGTAGGTCAGCGCGGTTATCAGACCTTTCAGCTCCTGCGGCATGCCTCCGGGCAGCGGAATACGCTGTATCGCGGTGTACTGCGCGATCTCCTCCGCGGTCATATCCGCATAGGGAGTATGCCCGCAGAACAGCTCATAAAGCGTTATCCCAAAGGAATAGTAGTCGGATTCCTCAAGGAACAGCCTGCGGAACGTCTCCGGCGCGGAGTACTCCGGGGTCATGCCGGTGCTAGTGACTATTACGGTGCTACCGTCCGACTGAACCGAGCTTATCCCGAAGTCGATTATCGCTATGTCGCCGCTGTCGGTGAGCATTATGTTCGACGGCTTGAGATCCTTGTGGATTATTCCCGCGTCATGGAGCGCCCCCAGCGCCTCGTTTATCTCCGGGATAATGCGGCTTTTCAGTTCGTCTATCCCAAATCGCCTGCCCCGCAGAGATCCGCGGCGGTAGTACGGCAGCACCTCGAAGTGCCTGCCGGAATAGCTCCCGGAATAGTACATCGGCGCGATGTAGGGGCAGTCAACTCCCTCCAGCGCCGCCAGGACCTCGCCTTTTACCGCTATCTGACGGCGGTAGAGCTTCGCGGCATAGTCCTGACCGTCCTTCCTGCAAAGGAAAATATCCGCTTCCCCCGCCGGGACGTCAAGCCTGCCGACGACCTCGTAGCCGCCCGGGAGCAGCGTACCGGCGGGAAGCTCCGCAGCAATGCCCAGCGCCGGATTTATTACGGTCTCTCCGCCGCTGCGTATGTTCTGCACAGCCGGATTCAGCCTTGTTTCGCCGCTCATCTGCTCACCTCCTGCGGTCTGGTGTTTTATATGATTATACCATAAATCGGCAATAATTACAAGGCATTTTATGTTAAGATCACAGTTTTTTTCCGCCAAGTTTGAGGAATAGCCTGGTTTTGAATCCAAGCCTTGAATACCAGTCGTACACCGCCGTGTAGTGGATAAAAATATCATCGCAGCCGCGCTGCAACAGCAGCTTAGCCGCCTCAGCGACCATTTCAAGACCTATTCCGCGCCGCCTGAAATCCGGAACAGTTCCTACGCAGCCTATGCTGCCCATGCGCTTTGCGCCGTCGTTAAGTATCGTGGTGTCGTTGTATCCGAGAATGCAGAATGACGCAATCTCGCCGCCAACTGTCGCGCAGAACACGTCTCCGACGCCGATAAACTGCGCCCAGTCCGGGTCGACCTTCGCAACGGCTTCATAAAGCTTTTGGCTGTCCCCGGTATAAATCTCGAAATCCGCGCCGGAAAGCGGCTTATCTGGCAGGTTCAGTTCACCGATGGACATTTCCGCAACGCGGTCGTCCAGGGTACAGCCCATCTTCTCGAAGAACCCGCAGGTATCCTCCGGAGCGCCTATCAGCAGCCCGGAGCCTGCCCCGCCTATTTCCATTCGCTCGTAACCCCGGCTGCGGATATAATCCTCTGCGAAGCGGAAAAGGCGCGTTCCCGCACCGTTACCGCGCTTTTGCGGAAGCACGCACAGCAGCCGGAGCTCGTTTTCCTTCACCAGCGCGAAGCCTTCCGGAAGCTCAAACGCGCGGCAGAGTTTTTCCTCGGCGAGCTTATCGTAGTGTTCCTCAGTCAGTTTCAGCTCCGGGAAGCACTCCCGGAATACTTCATAATGCGTCATCTTTTAACTCCTCTCTGTTAAAAATCACACAAAAGGGAGCCAGAAACGGCTCCCTTTGTTATATCGTCCCGAACGTCACTTCAGGAATCCCTCAATGATCTTCTCCTCGGCTTCCTCCCGGGTCAGACCCAGCGAGCAGAGCTTCATTATCTGGTCGCCGGCGATCTTTCCGATTGCCGCTTCATGGATAAGCGCAGCGTCTACGTTTGCGGCGTTCAGAGCCGGCTGAGCGTCCACCCTGCCGTTATCGGCGAGAATCGCGTCGCAGGCGGAATGCCCCGTGCAGCGCGCGTTTCCTTCGATAACTGAATAAAATGCCTGGTGGGAGTTCCCACGCGCTACGGAGCGCGACACAACGTCCGCGCCGCAGTCCTCGCCGTTGAGCTCCACCTTGAATTTCGTTACTGCGTCCTCGTCGCCGTCGGTCATGATACGCTCGCGTACGACTATCTTCGCACCCTTGTCAAGCACCGCGGAGGTGCTCCTGGTCGTGCGGTCGACTCCGCGGAGCTGCACCGTGTCCATCTCAAGATAGGAATCCTCCTTGAGATACGCGTCAGTTACCGGGTCGATCCTGCGAAGCCCCGTGCCCTTGCCGGTGCCGATGTGCTTTTCCTTATACAGCACCTTCGCTCCCTTCTCCAGGAAAAAGCGGTGTATGCCGTTGTGGCGCGCGGTCTCGGAGCCGTCGCTGTGAACTCCGCAGCCTGCGACTATCGTAACGTCGGCGCCCTCGCCGATGAAGAAATCGTTGTAAACCAGGTCGTCAACGTTGGAATGGGTAACGCATGCGGGAATGTATACCGTTTCCCCCTTAGTGCCGGGCTTGACCCTGATGTTGATTCCGGGCTTGTCCGTTTTGGACTCTATCGTGATGTTTTCAGAGTTCTTCCTGCCGGCGCACATGCTGTCCTGGCGGATATTGTACGCGCCCTGGAATCCGGTCACGCTGTCGTAATCAGAAATGACCTTCAGCATTTCCGCGGTAACTTCGTTGAAGCTGTCATTCATCTCAGCCATTGCACTCACCAGCCTTTCCATGAACGTCAAACGCCGCAGGGCAGCGCGCTGTAAACTCGCCCTTCAGCAGCCGCGGGAGTATCTCCTCGCGCGGTCCGGCGGTGCGTACCTTTCCGTCAGCTACGACTACTATTTCGTCAGCGATGGAGAGTATGCGCTCCTGATGGGAAATTATCACCAGCGAACCGGAAGTGTTGCTGCGGATATCCTCGAAGGTCTCCACAAGGCGTGCAAAACTCCACAGGTCGATGCCCGCCTCCGGTTCGTCGAACACGGAGAGCTTCGCGCCGCGTGCAAGCACTGTAGCTATCTCGATACGCTTAGCCTCGCCGCCGGAGAGCGCCGCGCTCATCTCGCGGCCGATGTACTCCTCGGCGCACAGACCTACCTTCGCCAGCAGACCGCACTGCTCGTCCGCAGTGAGCTTCTTGCCTGCCGCAAGCTCCAGCAGGTCGCGGACGGTCAGCCCCTTGAACCTTACCGGCTGCTGGAACGCATATGCAACTCCCAGCCTTGCGCGCCCGGTGATGTCAAGGTCGGTGATGTCCTCGCCGTCGAGCAGTATTCTGCCGCTTGTGGGCTTCTCCACTCCGGCGATCAGCTTTGCAAGCGAGGTCTTTCCTCCGCCGTTCGGACCCGTGATAACGGTCAGGCGGCTGCCAAGTTTACAGCTTATTCCATTTATAATTGATCCTCCGTCTGGCAGTTCCCAGACGAGGTTTTGCAATTCAAGCATCAAAATGCCCCTTTCCTTGTGCCATATCGCTGGTACGGCATGAATTCTCTACCCTATTATTGTATCATAATGACCTGATTATGTCAATATACCGCGAAAAAATCACCTGACCTGATTTGTAAACAGAGCCGCTGTCGAAATAACAGCGGCTAAATGTTTATTCTTCGATAGGCATGGGAGTTCTCCGTTTTTTAACGGCGCTTACAGCGAGGAACACGATAGTTCCGATGAACAGTGCAATGCTGATAAGCTGCGATGTAGAAAGCCCGAAAAGGAACCCGCGGTATTCGTCGCCGCGCCAGAATTCCAGCAGGAACCTTCCCACCGGGTAGACCAGCAGATACACGGCAAGAAGTTTTCCACGGAGTTTCCCACTGACAAGCAGCAGCGTCAGCGCGAGGAACAGCGCAAGCTCCAGACCGGCTTCGTAAAGCTGAACCGGGACTCTCGGCACTCCGTTGGCGCTCTCAATGAGGGAATTCGTGAAGGTCACGCCATGCTCCCACTCCACGCCGTAGCAGCAGCCGCCGAGGAAGCACCCGATACGTCCGAACATGTGAAACAGCGCAATGGAAGGTGCCGCGCAGTCCGAAACGACCGTCGGATCCAGCTTCTGATAACGTATCGAAAGGAATCCTACGGCAAGCCCTCCGATGAGGCCGCCGTAGAACACCGCGCCTCCGAAGATGAGCTGTGCGGCTTCGAGCCAGTCGCCGAAGCTTGCCGCCGAGAACAGGCTCCCCCACTGCCGGATATTCGTTATGCCGTAAAGCAGGTGCATTCCGAACATGCAGCCTATCCCGCCGAACAGGAATACAAATATCATGCTGATGTCGTTTCCGCCGCGTTTTTTATAGTGATATATCGCAAGCGGACACGCGGTGAAAATTCCCGCGAGAGATGTCAGGACGTAGCTGCTTATATATTTATCGAATAAGTAAAAACCAGGGAACATGTTACCTCCAAAATAACGAGCAATACGAAAGAGAAAAGCCCCGCCCAGAGCGGGCAGGGCTTCAAAGCTCTGTTAACTGAGATCAGCCGTTTGCAGCGGCAGCGAGGATAGAAGCTGCTGCACATACAGCGCAGATAGCGCAAGCGAACATAAGAACAGAAACAGCGGTAGAAACGATACGAGTACGAGACCTGCGGTTGCAAGACCCTTCTCGTTACCCTCGCAGTTGCCTGCCTTGATATTCTTGAGAGCGAGCGCGCCGAATACAATACCAGCTATAGCGCACAGCGGAGCTACATAGGATACGTAAGGAATAAAGGATCCTACGATACCTACGATACCGCAAACCAGAGATACGATAGCCATATTCTTAGTTGTCATGACCAAACCTCCTGAATAATGTTGTTATTTCATGACCTTATCAGATCATTGTCACTATTATATCACATTTCTCTGCATAAGTCAACTATTTTTAAGCAAAAACCAACCTGTTTTACGAAGATATCTATGGGAATTTTGCACATATAATTCTCAGTAGTGCACGTACATTCGCATTTTTAAAACCGCGAACTACAAATAGGAAGATTTTCAATACAATCAGGAAGGTTTCATTGACATGTTACATTCCATGCGGTATACTTGAGTCATGAAATGATTTATCCCTATTATAGGTTTGGTTTTATATATTTCTGATGCCCGGTAAAAGCGGTTGAGGAGGCGTTGATGTACAGAGATTTCCAATTTTATGACAGCAGGATCGTTGATTACACCCGAATCGGTGAAACCTTAACGCTGTTCTGCGTCTATGGGATCCACGAAAAATGGCGCACATGCTTTTACCGGGTAAAGGATCTGGTGGGAGAGGATTTCCTCGTCGGAAGCGTTATTTCATTTTTCGGGTACGAACACCCCGGCAGCGGATACACGCTGTTCTTCCGCAACTCCAGCAGAACTGCAAGCGTTGTCACCCCCGAACACTGGCGAAGGATCCAGGGCTGGGAAGGCTGACATGCTTTAATTAATAGTATTCTTACGGCGTGCTGAAAAGTACGCCTTTTTTATTTCATATTGCGCTATTACTTGACAAACTGCGCTCCGGAGTGTATAATTTCATGGAGGTCAAAAAAAATTTTCAATACCCTCTTGAAAACCTACTAAACCTATGGTATAATTATGATATAGTTCCGGGATAACTATGCCCGGAGTGTTTCATGGCTTGAAAGGGGCATAAAATTGAAAATATCTACCAAAGGGCGCTATGCGCTGAGAATGATGCTTGACCTCGCCGTTCACCGTTCAGACGGTTTCATCGCGCTGAAGGACATCGCAGACCGCCAGAACATTTCTAAAAAGTACTTAGAGCAGATCGTTCCGCTGTTAAACAAAGCGGATCTGCTCCGCACCAACCGCGGCTATCAGGGGGGCTACGCGCTGTCGAAGAACCCTGATCAGTACACCGTCGGCGAGATACTCCGCGTCACCGAGGGCAGCCTCTGCCCCGTGAGCTGCCTCCAGTATCCCGTAAACGAGTGTCCGCGCGCCTCCGAGTGTATCACCCTGCCCGTGTGGGAGGGGCTATACAAGGCGATAAACAACTACCTCGACAGCGTTACCCTGCAGGATATCATTGATAATTCCACCGGCGGGGACTACTCTATTTAAGATCATTGGACTGCGGCGCTCCGGTGCGCCGCTTTCCGGGAGGAGAAACTTATGTTGAACGATATCCAGAAAAGGATAATGGAGCTGAAAAAGGAAAAGGACGTCTGTATTTTAGCGCACTGCTATCAGACCCACGACATTCTCGAAGTGGCTGATTTCGTCGGCGATTCCTTCGGACTTGCACAGAAAGCAGCGAAGGCTCCCAACGCTGCCGTCATGATGTGCGGCGTACGCTTCATGGCTGAGACCGTGAAGATACTCTCGCCGGAGAAGCGCGTGCTTATCCCCCGCGAGGAAGCCGGCTGCCCGATGGCGGAGCAGCTCGACGTTGAAATGCTCACTCAGCTCAGGCAGATGTACCCCGACCACAAGGTCGTCGCCTACATCAACACCACCGCGGCGCTCAAGACCCTCTCCGACGTCTGCGTGACCTCCTCCTCGGCAGTTAAGATAATCAAGAAGCTCGACGCTGACAAAATACTGTTCATTCCGGACTGCAACCTCGGCGATTTCGTGAAGAAGCAGGTCCCCGAGAAGGAGATCCAGCTTATCCACGGCGGCTGCCCTACCCACGCGAAGCTCACCGCCGCCGATGTCCGCGCGGCTAAGAAGCTCCACCCGAACGCGCTGCTGCTAGTTCACCCCGAGTGCCGTCCCGAGATAGTAGAGCTTGCCGACTTCACCGGAAGCACCACTGAGATCATGGCGTACGCCGCAAAGAGCGACGCCAGGGAATTCATCATCGGAACCGAAAACAGCATCGTTCAGCACCTCGGCATCGACCACCCGGAGAAGCTGTTCTTCCCGCTTTCCAAGGACTGCGTATGCCACAACATGAAGGTCACAACCATCGCGGACGTGCTTCACACCCTTGAGGGCCGCGACGGCTTCGAAATCAATATTGAGGAGCAGGAGCGCCTCGCGGCAAAGCACTGCATAGATGAAATGCTGAGGCTCGGAGAATGACGGAAAAGCCCACCGCGCTCATCGCAATGAGCGGAGGAGTTGACAGCTCGGTCGCGGCGGCGCTCATGGTTCAGCGGGGCTACGACTGCATAGGCGTCACAATGAAGCTGCGCAGCAGTTCCGACTGCGCCTGCACCGATAAATCCTGCTGCACCGCCGACGACGCCGAGGACGCGCGAAATGCCGCCTATTCGATGGGCATGAAGTTCTACGTTTTCAACTTCGTGGACGAGTTCGAGCGGGACGTTATCGGGCGGTTCATCAGCGCCTATGAGAACGGCCAGACCCCAAATCCCTGCATCGACTGCAACCGCTACATGAAGTTCGAGCTGCTGTATCAGCGCGGACGCGCCCTAGGCTGCGAATACATCGTGACCGGTCACTACGCCCGCACGGAGTTCCTTCCGGAATACGGCAGATGGGTGCTGAAAAAGGCAAGGAACCTCGCCAAGGATCAGAGCTACGTTCTCTACTCCATGACGCAGGAGCAGCTTTCGCACACGATATACCCGCTCGGGGAGTTCGAGAGCAAGGATGAAGTCCGCGCGCTGGCGGATAAACTTGGACTTATGAACGCGCACAAGCACGACAGCCAGGACATCTGCTTCGTTCCCGACGGTGACTACGCGGAGTTCATACGAATGCGCACCGGAAAGACCTACCCGCACGGGGCGTTCCTTGACACAGACGGCAACGTTATCGGGGAGCATTCCGGAATCATCAGGTACACGATAGGTCAGCGCAAGGGGCTGGGAGTTGGCTTCGGGGAGCGCATGTACGTCTGCTCGAAAGATATGCAGAACAACACCGTGACCCTTTCCCGGGAGGATGGACTGTATTCCAGCAGGCTCACCGCCGGAGATTTCAACTGGATCCTCTGGGAGAATGCTCCGTCCGAGCCTGTGGAGGTCTCCGCGCGCACGCGCTACAACGGCAGAGAGGCTGAAGCAACGGTCTGGGCTGACCCTGACGGCACCGTACACGTTGAGTTCAGAAAGCCGCAGAGGGCGGTCACTGCGGGTCAGGCGGTCGTGCTGTATCTCGGCGATATCGTCGTAGGCGGCGGCACGATCCTTTCCGCTGAATAAAATCTGAATACTGTGGAGCTGTCCGGATATATCCGGGCGGCTCTTTTTGTTTTTAGAGATAATGCACAAAAGCGCATTGTTAACTTGAGCTAAAGTGACATATATGTTAAATAAGCATGGTGTTATATCACTTTGGCAATACCAAATTGACGTATTGTGTGGTAAAATTATAGTAATGCTCAACAAAAGTTTTTTACTGCTGTTAAAAGAATCCGTCATATCAACGGGGCAATAACAGTACATAGCAGAGATACCGTATATTTCCGCACATCAGCGAAGGAGGTACATTTATGCAAAGCACCATTCAGCTCGACGAGGTCGACAAGATCATCGACGGCATCGGCTGCGAGGAGAAGAACATCATCTCGATCCTTCAGGGAGTTCAGGAGCACTACCGCTACCTGCCGAAAGAGGTGTTCCCGCACATCGCAAAGCGGCTCGGGGTCGGAGAGGCACGGCTGTTCAGCGTTGCCACGTTCTACGAGAATTTCTCGCTCGAGCCAAAGGGGAAGTTCGTTATCAAGGTATGCGACGGAACCGCCTGTCATGTCAGACAGTCGCCGCCTATCCTGGCAAGACTCCGGCAGGAGCTAGGACTTTCCGAGACCAAAAAAACCACCGACGACCTGATGTTCACCGTGGAAACAGTCTCCTGCCTCGGCGCATGCGGACTTGCCCCGGTCATCACCGTCAACGACCACGTTCACGCGGAAATGACCCCGGATAAGGCTTCCGCTATCCTGAAAAAACTGAAGGAGGACGGCGAATGTTAAAGGACAGACAGGAACTCAGAGCGTTCCGCGAGGAATGCGTCAGAGCTTACAATGCATACAAGAGAAAGATACTCGTCTGCGCGGGTACCGGCTGCGTTTCCAGCGGCTCGCTGAACATCTACGCAAGGCTCCGCGAGCTTATCGAGGCGAAGGGTATCCACTGCGCGGTGGAGCTTGAGCACGAGCCGGAATCCGAAGGCGTAGCACTCAAGAAGAGCGGCTGCCACGGCTTCTGCGAAAGAGGCCCGCTGGTGCGCATCGAGCCGGAGGGCTGGCTCTACACGAAGGTAAAAGTCGAGGACTGCGAGGAGATCGTAGAAAAGACCATCGTGAACGGCGAACATATTGAGCGGCTCGCATTCCAGAAAAACGGCGAGATCTACAAGACCCAGGAGGAGATCCCGTTCTAC
>OLPW01002485.1_pt1 | contig 16309 bp, 13 predicted proteins | sample 1672161 | NCBI WGS metagenome assembly OLPW01 (sample SAMEA3136654, study PRJEB25190) | human gut metagenome
GGGGTCTTGCCCCCTCCGCGGGGCGTCGGGGACGCCGCCCCCTACATCCTTGGCCGCGAACTTTCCGCCAACCGTAGGGGGATTCATCTCTCCCGTTTCCTCGCCCGCATTTCCTTAACTTTCTTCTTTACATTCCCCGTAAAATACGCTACAATATAAATGTATATTTATAAAAACAAAGAGAAGGAGAGATCGCTTTGTTTACTATCATCAAACGGCGGGAGCTGAACCCCACTGTAACCGAACTTTGCATCCATGCGCCGCTCATTGCCAAGAAGGCAAAGGCCGGCCAGTTTATCATTGTCCGCGCAAAGGAGGACTCCGAGCGCATCCCCCTGACCATCGCCGGGTTTGACCGCGAAGCCGGCACCGTTTCTATCATTTTCCAGGTTGTCGGCGCAGGTACCATGCAGCTCAACTCCCTCAAAGAGGGCGAGGCCGTGCATGACTTTGTGGGACCCTTGGGCAAGGCCACTGAGATCGAGGGTCTGAAAAACGTCTGCGTTGTCGGCGGCGGCGTGGGCTGCGCCATTGCGCTGCCCATTGCCCAGGCACTGCACGAGCAGGGCACCAAGGTCACCGGCATTGTCGGTTTCCGCAACAAGGATCTGGTCATTCTGGAGGACGAGTTCCGCGCCTGCTGCGATGAGTTTATCATTATGACCGATGACGGCTCCTACGGCGAGAAGGGCGTTGTCACCGTGCCGCTGGAGCAACGCATTGTGGACGGTGCGAACTTTGATGAGGTCATCACGATTGGGCCCCTGATTATGATGAAATTCGTCGTCAAGACGACCAAGCCGCACAATGTCAAGACCGTTGTGTCGATGAACCCCATTATGGTCGACGGCACCGGTATGTGCGGCGGCTGCCGCCTGACCGTGGGCGGGCAGACCAAGTTTGCCTGCGTGGACGGCCCCGACTTTGACGGATTTGAGGTCGATTTTGACGAGGCCATGCACCGCGGCACGATGTACAAGCCCTTTGAGGCACACGCCCGCGAGGCCGAGTGCAATTTGCTGAAGCAGGAGGTGCAGTAATTATGCCGAACATGGACCCGAAAAAGTGCCCCATGCCCAGCCAGGAGCCGAACGTCCGCAACAAAAACTTTAAAGAGGTCGCCCTTGGCTACACAGAGGAGATGGCCGTGAACGAGGCCAAGCGCTGCCTGCAGTGCAAGAACCACCCCTGCCGCAGCGGCTGCCCCGTTGAAATTGATATTCCCGGCTTCATCAAGCACGTCGCCGAGGGCGATTTTGAGGCCGCTTACAACGTGATTGCCCAGTCCAGTGCGCTGCCCGCTGTCTGCGGACGTGTCTGCCCGCAGGAGCACCAGTGCGAGGGCAAGTGCGTCCGCGGCATCAAGGGCGAGGCCGTCGGCATTGGCCGCTTGGAGCGCTTTGTCGCCGACTGGTACCGCAACAACGTACATACCAAGCCCACCGCCCCCGTGCCCAACGGCCACAAGGTCGCTGTCATCGGCGCAGGCCCGTCCGGCCTGACCGTCGCAGGCGACCTGGCCAAGCTGGGCTACAAGGTCACCGTCTACGAAGCCCTGCACGTTGCGGGTGGCGTGTTGATGTACGGCATCCCCGAGTTCCGTCTGCCCAAGGACATCGTCCAGCACGAGGTCGAGGGCCTGAAGGAGCTGGGCGTTGACATCGAGACCAACATGGTCGTCGGCAAGGTCCTGACCATCGACGAGCTGATGAACGACTACGGCTTCGAGGCTGTCTATGTTGCCTCCGGTGCCGGTCTGCCCCGCTTCATGGGCATTCCCGGCGAGAGCCTGAACGGCGTTTACTCCGCCAACGAGTACCTGACCCGCGTGAACCTGATGAAGGCTTACAAGGAAGATTCCCGCACGCCCATCATGAAGTCCAAGTCTGTCGCCGTTGTCGGCGGCGGCAACGTTGCCATGGACGCCGCCCGCTGCGCTAAGCGCTTGGGCGCCGAGAATGTCTACATCGTCTACCGCCGCGGCATGGCTGAGCTGCCTGCCCGTAAGGAGGAGGTCGAACACGCCGAGGAGGAAGGCATCGTCTTTAAGACGCTGACCAACCCCACCGAGGTGCTGGGCGACGAGAACGGCTGGGTCAAGGGTATGACCTGCGTGGAGATGGAGCTGGGCGAGCCGGATGCTTCTGGCCGCCGCCGTCCCATCGTGAAAGAGGGCAGTGAGTTTGTCCTGGATGTGGACACCATGATCATGGCCCTGGGCACCAGCCCCAACCCGCTGATCCGCTCCACCACGCCGGGTCTGGACGCCGACAAGCACGGTTGCCTGATCACCAACGGCCCTGACGGCCTGACCAGCCGCCCGATGGTCTACGCTGGCGGCGATGCCGTTACCGGCGCTGCCACCGTCATCCTGGCCATGGGCGCCGGCAAGGAAGCCGCCCGTGCCATCGATGCCGCCATCATGGGCAAAGAGAAGTAATTTATAACGCATAGGGTAAGGCCCCGTACTGTTAAAAGGTACGGGGTCTTACTTTCTTTTCAAAGAAAGTAAGCAAAGAAACTTTCAATATTTCGTCACATTTGGGGGATATAATGGTATACTAATAAGTAGAGCATAAGGCTCCCCTTGAGGGGAGCTGTCACCGAAGGTGACTGAGGGGTGGCCCGTGTGCCGCCCGCTGCTAAAGTCCCCCCTCACCCGCTGCGCGCAAGGGGAGCCTTTTGCCCCTACAATAGAAATACACAAAAGCTGGTATCCACCATGTATCATCCTTTCTTTCAATTCGTCCTGCCGCGTATTGGCCAGGCGGCGCTGGATGTGCTGCTGTATGTAAACTTTTTGCAGCTGCCGCCCTTGCAGCTGGTCAGCGCATGGCCGGTGCTGTATTACGGCCTGCCGCTGCTGCTTATGCTGCTGCTGGCCTACATCAGCCGCGACCCGCTGGGCCTTGGCATCGTGTTCACCGGGCACCTGGTCACTTTTTACTGCATCGGTACCGGCATCGCGCTGCTCATGCGCCAGGTGGGTGGTACGCCGCAATTCGTTTGGCGCATTTTCTGGCTGGATGGCATAACACCATGGCTGCTGACGGCTTTCATCATGTGGTGGGGCCGCCGCCGCGCCCTGAAACTGTGTACCACAAAATATAATATAACTACGCATAAAAAATTGCCCCATGGCGCTTTGCGCATCGTGCAGATCAGCGATGTCCACCCCCGCGCCTGCGCAGCCATGGATCGCACCCGCATCCCCGAACTGCGGGAGAAAATTGCCGCCTGCCGCCCCGACCTGTTGGTGTTGACCGGCGATATTTTCGACGAATTCACCGAGCCGGAGGAACTGGAAGCATTCTGCAGCCTGTTCGGCGAGATCGACGCGCCTCTGGGCAAATACTACGTGCTGGGCAATCACGACCTGTTCCACCATTGGCGGGAGCCAAGCTTCGGCCGTGCGGACTTGGAGCAGGGCTTGGCCAAAGCGGGCGTGCGCCTGCTGGAAGATACCGGCGTTATGCTGCCCTGCGGCGTGCGCATCGTGGGCCGCAAAGACTATTTGTATACGAATGGCCAGCGTTTTACTGCCGCCCAGTTGATTCCCGGCGGGCCGGACGACCGCTATACTGTCTGGCTGGACCACGAGCCGCGGGACTTTAAGAATGCCGCAGCTGCTGGTGCGGATCTGATTTTAAGCGGCCACACTCACGGCGGGCAGGTCTGGCCTGCCGGTGCGGTGGGCATGGTCGCCAAAAACGAGCGCAACTACGGCCAAAAGAAGATCAACGATACCTGCACTGCCATCGTAAGCGGCGGCACCGGCACCTGGGGCTACAAATTCCGCACCCAGGGCCGCACGGAAATTGTTTGTGTTGAAATTAAGCAGGTGTGATAGTAAGACCCCCTCTGCGAGGGGGCCCTTTTATTGTATCCCCTATTTATGCCATAAGGAACTTTTCGCTCCTATCCCCCTTGCTCACGCAGTGATCTTAAAATTCTTTTGCGTACTTTTCTTATAAGAAAAGTACGACCTGCGCATACTTACCCCAGGGGGATTTTTCTATGAAAATTACATTTTATGGCACGAGAGACTATGACCATTTATACTTTGACGTACTGGCTGCCGATCCTGAATATGGGTGCGACATCCGCTTTTTGGCAGCTAATCTGGACAAGGACACCGCACCCTTGGCGGCCGGGGGCGAGGCGGTGTGCGCGTTCGTCAACGCCGACGGTTCGGCCCCGGTGCTGGAAACGCTGGCTGCCGTCGGGGTAAAACTGCTGCTGCTTCGCTGCGCCGGGTTCAATAATGTGGACCTTGACGCCGCCAAGCGCTGCGGCATCACAGTGCTGCGGGTGCCCGGTTACAGCCCCGAGGCCGTGGCCGAACACGCCATGGCGCTGGCCATGGCCGCCAACCGCCGCATCTGCAAAGCCTACATCAAGGTGCGCAACAATAACTTTGCGCTGGACGGCCTGCTGGGTCACACGCTGTACGGCTCCGCCGCTGGCATCGTGGGCACTGGGCGCATCGGCGCGGCCATGGCCCGCATCTGCTGCGGCTTCGGCATGACCGTGCTGGCCTATGACCAGTACCGCAACCCTGCGCTGGAGGGCCTGGTGCGGTACGTTGGGCTGGAGGAACTGCTGCGCACGGCGGACCTCGTCAGCTTGCACTGCCCGCTGACGCCGGAGACCCACCACATGATTGACGCCGATGCCATCAAAATGATGCGGGACAGCGCTATTTTAGTCAACACCAGCCGGGGCGGGCTGATCGACACCCACGCGCTGATCGATGCGCTGCGCCAGCGCAAATTTGCCGGGGTGGGGCTGGATGTCTACGAGACCGAGGACAACCAAATTTTTGAGGATTATTCCGACGACGTGCTGCGCAGCGTGGTGGTGCCGGTACTGCTCAGCTTTCCTAATGTGGTCATCACCAGCCACCAGGCTTTTTTTACCCGCACCGCCCTGCAAAGTATTGCCATAACTACGATGGAAAATGCCCGCGCGTTCGCCAAAGGCGAAAAGCTGGTCAACCTTGTGGAATAAAGCAAAATACCGCTTGACAGTAATCCGAAATCGGACTATAATAGCAGAGTCCGATTTCGGATTATTGCTGTTTTGAGAGGAGACAACCCGCCTTGGAAGAGAACGCTGCACTGTCTGCCAAAAGCCTGATTGAACAGGAAAACCGACAGTATAACGAAACAAACGCATTATATCACGCGGCGGCGGTGCAGTTCGGCCTGTCGGATACAGCATTCTGGATTCTGTATGCGCTGTACAGCAGTGCCGTCCCGCTTACACAGGTGCAGATGTGCGCCGAATGGTGCCTGCCCAAGCAGACCCTCAACTCGGCGGTGCGCAGCATGGTGGAACAGGGGCTGCTGGTGCTGACCCCGGCCCCCGGCGGCAAGCGTGCCAAGAACCTGAACCTGACCGAAGCGGGCCGCGCCTTGGCCGAAAAAACCATAGCGCGGGTTGTCCGGGCGGAGGCGGCAGCCATATGCCGCATGGGGCTGGAGCGCATGGAAACAGACCTTGCCATCCGGCAGGGATACCTGCAGAAATTGCGGGAAGAATTTACACAGTTAAAAGAAAAAACAGATGGACATAAAACGGAGAACCTATGAGCAAAGATCGTATCCAGTTATCTGACCATTTTACCACCGGCCGCCTGCTGCGTTTTGTGGCATCGCCCATTATCATGATGATCTTCACCTCAGTGTACTGCGTGGTGGATGGCTTTTTTGTCTCGAATTTTGCCGGTAAAACGGCATTTTCTGCTTTGAACCTGATTTACCCGTTCCTGCAGGCGTTTGGCTGCCTGGGCTTCATGGTAGGCACCGGCGGCAGCGCGCTGGTCGCCATGACACTGGGCACTGGCGATAAAAAGCAGGCGGACAACCTGTTCTCGATGCTGACGGCCTCCACGATCGTGATGGGCATTGTCTCCACCATCATTGGCTTGTTCCTGCTGGAGCCTGCCGCCCAGCTGCTGGGCGCTACGCCGGAACTGCTGCCGAAATGCCTGATGTACGGCCGCATCCTGCTGGTGTTCCAGACAGCCTTTATGATGCAGTTCTTTTTCCAGAGCTTTTTCATCACCTCCGAAAAGCCGAAGCTGGGCCTGGCCTTCACTGTGCTGGCGGGCCTGACCAACATCGTGCTGGACTTTCTGCTGGTGGGTGTGCTGCGCGGCGGCATCGTTGGCGCGGCGTCGGCTACCGTCATCAGCCAGATGGTGGGCGGCATCGGCCCTATGTTCTACTTTTTCAACCGCAAAAACTCCAGCCTGCTGCACTTTGTACGGCCCAAGTTCAGCGCCAAAGCGCTGGGCAAGGCCTGCGCCAACGGTTCCAGCGAGCTGATGACCAACTTGTCGGCCTCGCTGGTCAGTGCGCTGTACAACCTGCAGCTGATGAAGCTCATCGGCGCCGACGGCGTGGCGGCCTACGGCGTGTTGATGTACGTGGGCTTTATCTTTGCAGCGGTGTTCATCGGCTATGCCCAGGGCTGTGCGCCCATCATCAGCTACCATTATGGTGCTGAAAACCACGATGAATTGAAGAACTTGTTCCGCAAGAGCATTACGATGCTGGCGATTGCCGGTGTGGCGATGTTTGCCAGTGCCCAGCTGATGGCCACGCCTTTGGCGAAGATGTTCGTCGGCTACGATGCCGGCCTGATGGAGCTGACCGAGCATGCGCTGAAGCTGTACGCGTTCTCCTTCATGCTGTGCGGCTTCAACATTTTCTCCTCGGCGTTCTTTACGGCGTTGAACAACGGTGCCATCTCGGCAGCGATCTCCTTCCTGCGCACGCTGGTGTTTCAGGTGTTTGCGGTGCTGGTGCTGCCCATGGTGCTGGACATTGACGGCATCTGGTATGCCCTGGTTTTTGCCGAGGCTGCGGCGTTGCTCGTTTCGGCGGCGCTGCTGGTCAAGAACCGGAATCGGTATCATTACGCTTGATTTCTGCTTTTAATATGTGCCTTATCGGCCCTGCCCACCTTGCGGCAGGGCCTTTTATAATGGCATTTTGCCGCTAAAATGCACCGAAAACTTACGAAAATATTGACACATCGGGGCTTCCGTTTTATACTGTTAGCGTAGACTAATTGCAATTGACTAACTAAAAGAGGAGCATTCCTGTGTTTCTTGAACTGAATCAGATCAAAAAGTCCTTTGGCAGCGGTGAAAACCGGGTCCAGGTGCTGAAAGGCATCGACCTGGCCGTGGAAAAAGGCGAATTCTGCGTGCTGCTGGGGCCGTCCGGCTCCGGCAAGTCCACGCTGCTCAACATCCTGGGCGGCATCGACCGCGCCGACTCCGGCGACATTCTCATCGACGGCGAGCGTATGGCCGATATGAACGAGAAGGCCCTGACCCTCTACCGCCGCCGCCATCTGGGCTACATTTTCCAGATGTACAACCTCATCCCTAACCTGACCGTGCGGGAAAACATCGAGGTGGGCGCTTACCTCTCCCGCCGCCCGCTGGATGTGGACGAGCTGCTCCACCTGCTGGGCCTGTGGGATCATCGCGGAAAACTGCCTAACCAGCTTTCCGGCGGCCAGCAGCAACGCACCTCCATTGGCCGTGCCATCGTTAAGAATCCGGACATCCTGCTTTGCGATGAGCCCACCGGCGCGCTGGATTACAAGACCAGCAAGGAGATACTGAAGCTCATAGAGACCGTCAACCAGAAGTACGGCAACACCGTCATCATGGTCACCCACAACGACGCCATCCGCCTGATGGCCGACCGCGTGGTGCGTCTGCGCGACGGCGCCATCCGCAGCAACGAGACCAATGCGTTCCAGGTCCCCGCGCAGGACCTGGAATGGTAAAGGGGGCTTGCGCGTGAAGAACCCTTTAAACAAACGCATGCTGCGCGAACTGCGCAGCGAGATGGGCAAGTACGCCGTCATCGCCATTCTGCTCATCGCCACCATCGGCTTTGTGTCGGGCTTCTTTGTGGCCGGCTCCAGCATGATCGCCGCCTACAATGAGGGCTTTGAGAAATACAACATCGAGGATGGCCACTTCCGCGTGGAAAAGCAGCTCAACCGCGCCCAGCTTAAGGCGATCACCGACGCAGGTGTGACCCTGTACGACCTGCACTACCGTGAGACCGCCATGGAAAACGGCAGCACGCTGCGCATCTACCCGGACCGCACCCAGGTCAACACTGTCTGCCTGATGCAGGGTGCCATGCCTGCCGCCCCCGGTGAGATGGGCCTGGACCGCATGTATGCCGAGAACAACGGCATCGCGGTGGGCGATACCGTGACCGACACAAACGGCCAGACCTGGACCGTCACCGGCTATGTGGCCCTGCCGGATTACAGCTGCCTGTTTAAGGATAATACGGACACGATGTTCGACGCCATCAAGTTCGGTGTGGCCATCGTCACGCAGGAGGCGTTCGATGCCCTGCCAGAACAGCAGACCTGGAACTACGCCTGGCAGTACGACACCGCCCCGGCGGACGACCGCGCCGAGAAGGACGCAGCCACCGACTTTATGAAAGTCGTCAACAAAACGGCGTCCCTGCAGGATTTTGTGCCCGAGTATGAGAACCAGGCCATCATCTTTACCGGTGACGACCTGGGCAGCGACCGCGCCATGATTGCCGTGTTGCTCTACATCGTCATTGCCATTATGGCCTTTGTGTTTGCCGTTACTACGTCCAATGCCATCGCCAAAGAGGCGGGCGTCATCGGCACGCTGCGGGCCTCCGGCTACAGCCGGGGCGAGCTGGTGCGCCACTACATGGCCATGCCGGTGGTGGTCACCCTTATCAGCGCGGCGGTGGGCAATGTACTGGGGTACACGGTGCTCAAAAACGTCTGCGTCGACATGTACTATGGCAGTTACAGCTTGCCCACCTATGTCACACGCTGGAACGCCGATGCGTTTTGGATGACGACAGTCATCCCGGTGGCGTTGATGATCTTCATCAACTGGCTGGTGCTTTCCCGCACGATGCGCATCTCGCCGCTGCAATTTTTGCGGCATGACCTCAGCCGCCACGCTAACCGCAAGCATGCCCTGCCCCTGCCGTCGGCACTGCCGTTTTTTGGGCGGTTCCGCACCCGCGTGATTTTGCAAAACCTGGGCAGTTATGTGGTGCTGTTTGTGGGCGTACTGTTCGCCAATCTGCTGCTCAGTTTTGGCATGATCCTGCCCGATGCGCTGAACCATTACAGTGATACGATCGCGGACAACATGCTGAGCAACACCCAGACGATGCTGCAGATCCCCTACAGCGCCATGGACGAGGACCGCAAGCTGAATGCCCTGCTCTCGATGCTGCAGTTCCGCATGGAGACCGATACCGAGGAAAACAACGCCGAAAAGTTCAGCGCCTACAGCCTGCAGACCCTGGGCACCGACGAGGGCGGCGCGGCCAAAAGCGAGAGCGTGCTGCTGTACGGTGTAGAGCCGGACAGCCGTTACGTGCAGCTGCCGGGGGATGGCGTCTACCTGTCCTCGGCCTACGCCGACAAGTACGAACTGGGCGCAGGGGACACGATTACCCTGCGGGAAAAGTACGAAGATACGACCTATACCTTTACGGTGGACGGTGTGTATGATTACATGGGTGCGCTGGCCGTCTTTATGCCCCGGGAAAAGCTGAACGAAGTGTTCGACCTGGGCGACGGCTACTACGGCGGCTATTTCTCCGACGCACCACTGACCGAGATCAAGGATGAATACGTCGGCTCGGTCATCGACCTGGACCAGCTGACGAAAGTTTCCCGCCAGCTGATGGTCTCGATGGGGGCCTCCATGGGGCTGGTCAACGGCTTTGCCGTAATGATCTTCTTCGTGGTCGTCTACCTGCTAAGCAAAATGATCATCGAGAAGAACGCCCAATCCATCTCGATGACGAAAATTTTAGGCTACAACGGCAGCGAGATTGCCCGGCTGTATCTGCTGTCCACCACGGTGGTGGTCGTGCTGTGCCTGGTCATCAGCCTGCCGATCGAAGTATACGTGATGAAGTTCCTTTTCCGCGCTGTCATGATGGAAAGCATGACTGGCTGGATCGAGATGTGGGTCTCGCCCACGCTGTACCCGCGCATGCTGGCGGCGGGCCTGGCCACCTACGCGGTGGTGGCGGTACTGGAGTACCGCCGCATCATCCGCGTGCCGATGGACGAAGCGCTGAAGAATGTGGAGTGATGGGATATGAAAAAAACGATACCGATACTTTTGTCTGCGGCGCTGCTGCTTTCGGCCTGTGGCCAGGCGGCCGGCACGGCGGAAACCACCTCGGCGGACGCCCCTGCTGCCGTGACCGAGACGACGGCGCAGACCTCTGCCCCCAAGACCACGCCCGGCGGCGTGGATAAGGCCGAGACCGTCTACGCCAAGGCCGACGCCGGCGGCACCGTGACCGAGACCACGGTGGAAACTGTGCTGAAGGCCCGCGACGGCGCGACGATTGAAGACGTGGCCGCCCTGCGGGACATCATCAACAAAGAGGGTGATGAGGCGTACACCACCGGCGCCGACAACGCCCTGACCTGGGAGAACAGCGGTAATGCCATCACCTACGAGGGCAAGTCCGACGCCACCCTGCCGGTGACCACCCGGGTGACCTACTACTTAAACGGCGTGGAAACCGCCCCCGCCGACCTGGCCGGGCAGAGCGGCCGGGTGCGCATCCGCTTTGACTACACCAACCACACCCGCGAGACCGTCACGGTGGATGGGCAGGAGTACACGGTCTGCGTGCCGTTTACGGCCATCACAGCGGTGATTTTGGACGGGGACAAGTTCTCTAATATTGAGACCGACAACGGCAAGGTTATGGAGCTGGACGGCACAACGGCCGTGCTGGGCACCGCGATGCCAGGCCTGGCGGACAGCCTGCGCCTGACCGAGTTTGAGCCGCTGGAGGACACCGAGATCCCCGCTTATTTTGAAGTGAGCGCCGATGTGACCGACTTCTCGCTGGACTTTACGGCCACGATCCTGACTCCCTCGGCGCTGGATGATCTGGACACCGGCGACCTGTCCGACCTGGACGATTTGAGCGACACGCTGGACGACCTGACCGACGCCGCCAACGAACTGGAGGACGGTACCGGCGCTTTGGCCAACGGCGTGCAGGCACTGTATGATGGCTTCCACGAGTACGCCGACGGCGTGCAGGGCCTGAACGAGGGCGCCGAAGCCTTGGCCGACGGCCTGACCCAACTGTATGACAGCGGCACGGCCCTGGTGGACGGTGCCAACGCCCTGCGGGACGGTTTGAGTGCGGTCAGCGGAGCCGTCGGTGGGATGACCTCCGGCGATACGGGCAGCAATGACGAGATGATGACCCAGCTGAACGAGCAGCTGGCGCCGGTAATTTCCAATTATGGCACAACCGTGGTAACGGATACCGTGACCGATGCGGACCTGCTGGCCGCCCTGACGGCGGCTGGCCTTACCGGGGAGCAGCAGCAGGCCGTACTGGGCGCAGTAGGCGTGGCCATGGGCAAAGCGCTGCAAAACGACACCCCTGCCATGGTGCAGGGCGTGGCCGGTACGGTCTCCGGGGTCCTCATGGGCCAGCTTGGCAGCGGCATCAGCCAGCTGCAGACCGGCCTGGACCAGCTTGCCAGCGGCAGTGCCGAGCTGGCCCGCGGTGCCGACACCTACGTAAAAGCGGTTGGCCAGGTCAGCCAGGGGGCCGACGCCCTGGCCGAAGGCAGCGCCAAGCTGGACGACGCCAGCGACGCCATGTACGAGGGCCTGGCTGAACTCCACGATGGTGCAGCAGAACTCCACGACGGCGTGCAGGAGTTCAGCGATAAAAACACCGACGACCTTTCCGATGACCTGGGCGGCGGCCTGCGCAACGTAGTCCGCCGCCTGAAAGCCGTCCAGCAGGCGGGCAAAAACTACCAGACCTTCAGCGGCTTGCACAACGGAGATACCGGCAGCGTAAAGTTCATCGTGGAGACGGCGGAGATCAAGAAGTAAACAGGGTAGAAAAAATAAAAGGGAAGAATCTGTGAGGAACAGGTCCTTCCCTTTTTGTAATGCGCATGCTTGACTTTCTGCACAAGGCTGCCGCCATCAAAGTCTTTGAGTTTGCAAACAGCTATGGCATCCGATGGCAGGGCTTTGTTCAAACGCTCCAGGCTGTTGTGCAGTTCAGGAAGGCTCTACTGGTCAGACCGAGTTAAATAAAGACCGTTTACCAGATGCAATCATGATATGCTATCCTGCCGCTTCGGGGAGGTGGACGCCTACGGCAAGGCCGGACACCGCGATACGCCCACATGACTTTAGGTGGTTGCCTTATCAACGCTGACGGTAAAGGTTACGATGCCGGTGTAGGTGCCGGAATCGTTTCCCAATTAAATCGAGTAGCACTCTTCAATGTACTTATCAAACAGCTTACGTTTGATAAGCCGTTTGCTGCCGACCCAGAGGACGAAGGGACAGTTTTCATCGTTGGAGAGCTCGCGAATCTTGTTGACGCCGATGCTGGAGTAGGCGGCGGCTTCTTCCAGTGTCAGGTTGGATTTTTCCCAGATGGGCACCTCTTTCATGGCCATTCTCCTTTCGCGGGGCGGGGGTTACACATTGTAGGTCGTTTCGTGGGTCGCCATGTTGTGCAGCACATCGCCGCGCAGCATTTTATCGGCATGGGCAATGCGTTCCTCGCGGGCCTTCAGGTGAACCATATCCTCGTAGGCCTGCTTTGTCATGTCGATCAGCCACGGCTGGGTAGCCAGCATCGCATCGGCAAAGCGGTAGACCGTGGGCCAAAATTCCTCTTTGGCTACCACGCGGTTGACAAGACCCATCTGCAAGGCCTCCTCGGCAGAAAGATCCCAGCTGGTCAGCAGAGCTTCCAACGCGCGCTTGCGGGGCATGGCATCCACGATATCCACCAGCACCATCATCGGCACACCACCCATACGCACTTCGGGGAAGTTGAATACCACGCCCTTACGCGCCACAGCGAAATCGCACAGTGCCAGCACCCCCATGCCCGCTTTCATGCAGTCGCCGTTGACGGCGGCGATCATCGGCTTGGTCACGGCGCCGGATGCCTTCAAAAAATGCGTCAGGGCGTCGGTATACTTGTCTTTCTCGCCCGGGGCGTTGGGGTCCACGCGGCCGCCGGTGTAAAAATACTGCTCGTTGCCGGTGATGATGCCCACGCGCACATCGGGGTTGTTTTGCAGTTCTTCATAGCTGCGGGCCAGCTGTTCGATGCCGTCCCAATCCAGACCGTTTTTCGTTTCGGGATTGTCTACGCGGATCAGCATGATATGGTCTTTAATCTCGCAAAAAACCTGTTGCCTGGTTTGCATAGCCGTTCCTTTCTCCGCCTCAACGGTTGCACTGGTGGTGCGGGCCCTCGACCGAAAGGTCCGAGATCTTGCCCGCACGCAGGGTGGCACTGTCACTGTGGCCGAACGCTTCCCGCACAAAGCGGGCTGTATCAAGCAGACGGTCAATATCAATGCCGGTCTCGATGTCCATCTCATTCATGGTATCGACAAGATCCTCAGTGGCGATATTGCCGGACGCACCGGGCGCGTAGGGGCAGCCACCCAACCCGGCGACCGACGAATCAAAGTGCGTAATGCCAGCCTGCATGGCGGCAAACACGTTGGCCATGGCGTTGCCGTGGGTGTTGTGCGGGTGGAAGAAGAAGTTGATATCCGGGTAGGCATCCAGCAGACGGCTGGTGGTGTTGTACACTTGCAGCGGCGTGGCTACGCCCGAGGTATCCCCGAGGCCGACCGCCTTGATGCCCATGGCAGAGAGCTGATCCAGCACAAATTTAAGGCGGGAGAACGGCGGCACGCCTTCAAACGGGCAGCCGAACGTGACCGCCAAACCCACGATGAGGTCAACATCAAGCCCGCTGTTCAGGCACTGCTCGATCATTTTGATTGATTGCTCGGTCGTCATGTTCATATTGTTGATGTTGTGGGAGTCGGTGGCTGAAAGCGTAAGCTCCACCCGCTTGACCCCGGCAGCAGCGGCACGCTGAAAGCCGCGGAGGTTGGGCACCAGAGCGCTGTACTCCACGCCCGGTTGGCGGGTAATGCCCGCCAGCACTTCCTCAGCATCCGCCATGTTGGGCACAGCCTTGGGATGTACAAGGACCCCGGATATTCATCGGGGAGTATGCAGTAACCAGCGGACTGGATATCGGCAAAGCCGCACTGGGACAGGCGGTCGATCATCTCGATTTTGGTGGCGGTGGGCACAAAAGTTTTTTCGATTTGCAGGCCGTCGCGCGGGCCGACCTCTTTGATATAAATCCGTTTGGGCAGATTCAGCATCGTGGGTTCCCCTTTCCGGCCATCCCAGGCCATCTTAAATGATTTTTTCCTCTTTCAATTCTTCAATCTCGGCATCGCTCATGTGCAGGTCATGGCCGTACACATCCTCGTTGGAGCTGCCCATCTCGGGGCCAAGGTGGTCGATGGTGCAGGGCGTACCCGAATAGACCGGGAAGATACCCGGAACGACCACGTCCCCCAGCACAGGATGCTGCACATGCTTGAGGCTCTCACGGTAGTTCATCTGCTCGTCCTCGAAGATATCGTCGATATAGTTGATGGGTGTGGCCGGGACGCCGAAGCCGTCGAGGTACTTGCACACCTCGCAGGCGGAGGCGTAGTGGCTGCTCCAATCGTCGATAATCTTGTCCAGTTCTTCGTGGTGAGCCACACGGTCGGTATTGGTCACAAAGCGCGGGTCGGTCAACAGCTCGGGCATGCCCATGGCTTCGGGCAGGCGGCTCCAGGTGTTCTGGGTGCTGGCCGCCAGCACGAACCACCGGCCGTCGGTGCCGTGGTAGTAGTTGGCAGGGCTGGCCGCGCCGGTGTAAAGCGGCTCAATCTTGGGCAGCTTTTTGTTGACAGAGTAGTTGGTGATCTTATCTTCCATCGTGCGCAGCAGCGGTTCGTAGAGGGAAACATCCACGACCTGCCCCTCGCCGCCGTTCTTTACGACGTTCATCACGGCACTCAGGCCACCCATGACGGCGTACATACCGGCCATCAAGTCCGCCAGCGGCACGCCCGGGCTGATGGGAGCGCGGTCGGGATAGCCGTGGAATCCGGTAAAGCCCGAGTAGGCTGTAACTGGCGTGCCAAGGCCCGCCTTTTTGTGGTAGGGGCCGGTCTGGCCGTAACCGGAGATGCGCACCAGCACGACCTTGGGGTTGACAGCTTTCATCGCGTCGTAGCCGATGCCCCACTTTTCCAGCGTGCCGGGGCGGAAGTTCTCGATAACGAGATCGGCATCTTTGACGAGGTCCAGCAAGATCTTGTGGCCTTTTTCACCGTGCAAGTCCAGCGTAACGCAGCGCTTGTTGCGGCCCATCGTGATCCAGCGCAAGCTGACCTCGTGGTTGGCGTCATCGTAGGGCAAAAACGCGCGGAAGGGATCGCCCTTGCCAGGCATCTCGATTTTAATGACATCCGCGCCCCAGTCTGCCAGCAGAGAGCCAGCAAACGGACCTGCCACCACATTGCAAAGTTCGATTACTTTTAAAGAAGTAAGGGGTCCTGTTCTCATCGTCCGTTCTCCTTTTTACTGTTTTTTATCCATCACAAAGGTATCGCCGGTAGAAATACCGCCATCGACGCAAATCACCTGGCCCGTCAGATGCACACTGCCGGGGCTGAGCAGCATCACAACGGGACCAACGAGCCACTCAACACGGCCGGGTACCCCGCGGGGGATGGCCTCGATGCGGCGGCGGTAGCCGTCGGGGTTTGCCATGACGGTGGCGCGGTTGATATCGGTAACGACCAGCCCCGGGGACAGCACATTGACGTTGATGCCCTGGGCGCACCACTCGGTAGACAGCGCACGGGTGAAGCCGTTGATGGCTGCTTTACTGGCCGAGTAGGCCGTATACTTGGCCTTGCCCTGCAGAGCGCTCAAAGAGCTGACGTTGACGATGCGGCCCTTGTGCGCAGGCAGCATGTAGGTACCGGCGGCCTTGCAGCAATGGACGATGCCTTTAAAATTTACATCCACCACATGGTTGAAATCCGCCATGCCGATTTCCAGCAGCGGCAGGGCTTTGTTGATACCGGCGCAGTTCACCAGACCGTCTATTGTCTGATAATGTTCAAAAATCTTGGCAAATGCGGCCTGCACAGCGGCAAAATCGGTAACATCGGCCGCACAGCCGATGGCATCCTGCGCGCCGCGGGCTTTAAGTTCCTCAGCGGCCTGGTCACAGGCGGGCTGCTTAGTGGCGACGATGGCCAGTTTGGCACCAAGGTCGGCCAGGCCGTTGGCGATCTCCCGCCCGATGCCGCGCGTACCGCCACAGACCACGATCACTTCGTCTTTTAC
>OLPW01002500.1_pt1 | contig 16242 bp, 13 predicted proteins | sample 1672161 | NCBI WGS metagenome assembly OLPW01 (sample SAMEA3136654, study PRJEB25190) | human gut metagenome
CAGAGCCACCATAGCCGAGGGCGAGTTCAGCTATTTTGCCTTTTTGCCGCAGGTGGCCATTTACACCATGCTTCTCAACAGGGACCTTGAACATCTGCGATGCGGAAGCGCAGTAGATGTCGCCGCCTTTTTCAAAGACCTCCTGACGCCAGATTTCACCGGCAAACCATGCCAGCACTCTGGCCTCGATTGCCGAGAAGTCAGAAACGATGAACTTGTATCCCGGCTTCGGCACAAAGGCGGTGCGGATCAGCTGGGATAGCGTATCCGGCACATCTTCGTAGAGAAGCTCCACACCGTCGAGGTCGCCGCAACGGACAAGACCACGGGCTTCTGCCAGATCCGGAAGGTGGTTCTGGGGCAGGTTCTGCATCTGGATAATGCGTCCGGCCCAGCGACCGGTCCTGTTGGCACCGTAGAACTGAAACATCCCACGAGCACGACCGTCGGCGCAGACTGCCTTTTCCATCGCCTGATACTTCTTGACGGATGACTTGGCCAGCTGCTGCCGGAGAAGGAGGACCTTCTGGAGCTCTGCCGGAGCGGTCTTGAGCATTTCAGCGACTTCCTTCTTGCCGAGGGAATCGACCTCCAGCCCGTTATCCGAAAGCCACTGCTTCATCTGCTGCACGGAGTTGGGGTTATCCAAAGCAGTCAGCTTCTTCATGGCAGCAGTGAGATCCGCACGGGAGCGGGTGTCCATAGCGATGGCTTGATGCACCAGCTCCATATCAAGGGCGACGCCTCTGTCGTTGATTTCCTGATCGAGGTGGTATTGCTCCCAGACTGTTTCCGGCACAGGGAACTTGGCGAGCTTTTCCTGAATGGACATCTCGACCTCGACATCACGGATGTTGTACCGTTTGAAGGCGTCCCACTTGTCGGGAGCGTTTTCCGGCAGGTTGCGGGTTCGACCGCCATTGGTCTTTGTCGGCGCACAGGGCTGGCAGAAATACTTGATGAGCTCTTTGCCTTCGGTCAGCTTCTGCTTTCCGAGGCCCAGAACAGCACCGACGCCTTCCAATGAAAGGGGCAAGCCCATGTAAGCGGACCAGATCATGGTGCATTTCCATAAGGCCGGATCGAGGTAGTTGCCCACGGTGTCTTCCGGGATGCTGTAGTAGGCATTATCAAAATCGCCGTGATCTCGGAGCCAGCGGGAAAGGCATATCCTCTCAAACTGAGCGTTGAAGGCCCACTTCGTCACATCATCGTTTGTCAGCGCAGCGATGACCTCTGGCGGGATTGTCTCACCAGAGGCAAGATCGACCACCTGCACGGGGTTGCCGTCTGCGGAATATCCGAAGAGAAGAATGTCGAAATCTGTCGCCTCGGTATATTTGTAGACGCCACACTTGGCAAGGTCCACGCTGCTGTAGGTTTCAATATCAATACTGAGTGTTTTCATATACATCGGTCCTTTCCGTAGCCTGAAAGGGTGGCAGGATTGCTCCCACCACCCGCAGACCGGACATTACTTCTGTTCGAGCTCCTTCATTCGGGCCTCGTGGTACTCGACTTCACGAATGGCACGTTCTCGTTCAAGCTGCTGACGCTCGGCTTCTCATTTGGCGTTGCGAGCTTCACGCTCAGTCTCAAGAGCAGCATTACGCTTCTCACGCTTGCGGTCGTCGATGGTGTCGATGATGGACCTGACGATCCAGAACACAGCCAGAACCAGATAGAGGGACAGAAGCAGGATGCAAAGAATCGTAGTAGCGTTCATGGTGCGTACCTCCTTAAGACAGGAAATCTTCATCCGCATCGGTGGAGAAGTCAGACGCTGCGCTGGACTTGCCGCCGAGGGGTTCGCCGTCACGGATCTTCTGCAGGTTGTTCAGCCCACAGGCGATGCCCTTGTTGCCGTTGGAGTTGAAAGCGTAGAAGTTGATGCTGGCACGACCGTACACGCCGGAGTAAACCTCGGAGCGGGTCAGGATCGGATTGCAGTCGGCGTCCACAATGCCGGGAGCCGTGGCGGAGTTGGCGTTGATGAAGTAGCTGCCAGCGTAAGCCGGATCATCCGGACGCTCGGTGTCGCCGTCACGAAGAGGCGTCTTGATAGCGGTGAGAGGCGGTACGGTGCGACCGTTGCCCTTGAGCTTGGCCTGACCTTCCTCATAGGCCGCCTGAATCGCCGCTTTGATCTTCTGAACGGTCACGGTTTCAGTCTTCGGAATAATGAGGCTGACGCTGAACTTCGGGGTGCCGCCGTTGATGGACTTGGCCTCCCAGACATTGGCATAGGACCAACGGGTGTCCTTGCCGGTGATAACCTTCATGGGGTTTGCGAGTTTTGTAGAATTTGACATGTTAGTTGTCCTCCTTGAAATCATCGATAATGGTTGCCATTGCCGGTCTCTTATCGCTGTCCGGCACCAGCGTGGGTTTTCCTTGAGGCTTGGTGATCAGGCCTCCAAGAATGTCGTTGAACTGTTTCTTTCCGAGAAGCGAGGTCATGGCGGTGACGCCGAGAATCTTGTGTTCGTAGGGGTCGTACCCGGCAGCTGTTACGGCTGCGATGACGGCATTCTCGTCTGTGTACTTGCGGTTGGAGCGGCCCTCGACCAGCTTGTAGCCGGGCCACTGTTTACCGCTGATGGCTGCCTGAAGCGCATAGTCCTTGATGTCGGAGGCCCAAGCGATCAGCTCGTCAATGCGACCGAGGATTTCTTCGACCTCTTCATCCGTGAGCAGAGGCGGCTGCCTGAACTCGAACTTGGCAAGCTCCATGTTGGCGTTGGCTCTTTCACGGCAGTCAGCTTTGGCCTTGCAGAACTGGCACCATTCGCCGCAGTGGTATTCACCGTCTCCGTTGAAGGCAAGCTCTGCAGTCGGGGCAAGAACCTGATCGGCCCACTCGCAGAGTTCGCCCTTCGAAATGGTGAAGGTGCTGGCGTTGGAGCGTCTGGGCTGGTAGATGGTCATGCTGACGGTGTCGATGTCGTAGATGCAGTCGAATAGCTCCAGCGCACCGAGGGCGTACAGTTTCATCTGCGGGTTGTCATCGGCTTCGACCAGAACGCCTCTGCCGTGCTTGTAGTCCACGATGTGGAGCGTCCCGTCTGCGATAATGACGCAGTCGCCGGTGCCGAAGCCCTCCTCGACATACTTGGAGTAGTCGAGCCGCTGTTCGATCAGGACCACAGGGTCCGGGCAGGTCTTCTTGGCCTCCTCGACCAGCTCCATTACAAAGGACACATACCCGTTGGCGCATTCCTCCATTTCGGAGTTGAACCAAGTGAGGTCTTCGGTCGGGTCCTTTGCTTCCATACCGAGAGCCGTCCGGAGCTTGAACTCACAGAGAGCGTGGGCGTCGGTACCTTCGACTGCGAAATCGCTGCCTTTGTCGTCGTAGCCTTCACAGAGCCTTGCCGAAGGTGGGCAGTTGAGCCACCTGTGCGAAGATGATGCAGAGAGAAGTGCGTGCTTAGGCATTTCCGAACACCTCCGCATCCGCCACCAGAGCCTTGTAGCTTACCGGGTCAACCTCGGAGAGCTTCTTGGCACCGTACTTCAGGAGAAGGTCACGGATCTGAGCGGTGAAGCCATCACGGGACTTTTCTGCCAGAATCGCTCTGACCTCTTCGAGGGAGAGTGCCTTTTCCGGTTCCGGAGCAGGGGCCGCTTCCTCACTGCCGCTGAATGCGCCGGTCAGCCAGTTGGCGATGTCGTTAATAGAAGATGCAATATCCCGCAACTCCCTGATGGTCGCTTCCATTTCGCTCATCACGTTTTCCTCCTTTCTGAGATTGGCTTGTCTGGTTAAGCTGGATCAGCTTCCTCGCCAGACGTCTTGACACTACGCTGATTGCCGTAAGCACTCCGATGAGCTCTTCATCAGTGACGGCCTTGTTGGGTCTGGACTCACTCATTGGTGGTTCCTCCTTTCTAAGGACCTGTGTTGTTTTGCTGTCCTCAGTACCCACTGGAGGGAAACCGGTGTTTTGAACGAAAAAATCTGAAAAAATTTTTGACCGCCGCAGAATTGCTTCCACGGCGGCCTTTGTTGGGTATTAGATGAAGTCCTTCAGGGCTTCACGCAGGATGGAGAACACCTTGTTCTTCTGGTAGTTGATGGTCGACTGGCGTTTGCCCATGTCGGCAGCGATTTCACGCTCCGTCTTGCCCTGCATGATAAGCTCGCAGATGCGTCTGCCGTCCGGGTCAAGGCGGTTAAGCTCGTCGTACAAAGCGTCGAGCAGTTCCTTGTCCATAAGGATGGACTCCGCAGACGGTGTGTCGTCGGCCAGCGTGTCGCCAAGGGTAAGCTCGTCTTCCTCGCCGCCGATAGGCGTATCGATGGAAACCTTCTTACCGGCAGCGTAGAACGGGCAGCCGGGGCAAACACCGTCGCATTTCCAAAGCTGGGCCTTGGTGCAGCGGCACTCGCTGTTCTTCTGGGCATGATAGCGGGTGTTCCAGATGGGCTGGTAGTATGCTCTGTAAACTTCCTCGCTGACCTCGATAGGGGTCCCGTCGACCGGGATAAAGTACTTCTTGTCGTTGTTTTGCATGAAAATTTCCTCCGTTCGATTTGCTTGGAACGGAGGAAACCTTCATGGTCAGCTGCAAATGGGTATAGAAATCCAACCACAGTCCCGACGGAGATTCCTCCGTTCCGGTCTGCAGCTTCCCGCTCAAAAGGCAGCTGATGATATTTACTTGTGCCGTCAAGCACCGTTGAGCCACCGGTGATCAGTCGGTGCAGTGCCTGACGGTGAGCGGTTTTCCGTCTTGCTCAGGACGGCTTTTTAGTCGAGATCCGCTTCAATGGCGTACAGTTCGCTGAAGACTTCAGGCAGGTCGCTTGGACTAAGGTCCCAAGTGCCGTGTGCGCCGTAGTGTTTGAAAACAGATTCAACTACTGCTGAGCCCAACTGAGACTCGATGGCAGCAGCAGTGTTTTCAATGTTCACGATCCAGTTGTTACGTTCACGCTTTGTCACTGCTTGTCCCTCCTTGTCAGGTTCAGCTTCCTAATCCGGATAGTAGGCTGTTGATGCTGCCGACCACTCAGCTCCGGATCGTTCATGGCCGGTGAACGAGCTGAGAGGTAGCTTCTGTGAATGGCGATCGTTTGAAAGTGAGTTTGTGTCGGTTTGTGCCTGTTATCACCCAAATCTATTGATTTTTGGGCTTGAGTGTGATATAATTAAATATCAAGGTCCACAGGCCGACGACTCAGGCTCTCTCATCTCCGCCATCCACTAATAAGATACCGAGATGAAAAAGGACTTCCTATGAGCGCAAGGACCGTGAAAGAAGGACTTTCAGGACTTTTGATAGGACTTTTTCTGAAAGGGGTGATTTGCATAGATTTCGCTCATTTTTGCAAAGGAATATATGGCACCGTCGAAGGAGTGGCGAATCAGGACTCCTTCGTCGTTGAGGTCTTTAAGGCGGCAGGGAGCAGCTATGCTTTCACAAAGAAAGGTGCCTACAGCGCATCTAACTACGGGGCCAAACTGTTCAACGGTGGTAAACCTTTATCGAAGAAGCATAGAGACTCTTTCCCGAATCCGATAAACACGACCGGCCTTGTGAAGTTCCTGTCGGAGCACATAAAAAAAGCGTCCGTCAGAACCGTGATGAACTACTTCACGATCCCAACGGACGCAGACATAAATATTCCTGCTTTGACGAAAGCCCTCGCAGACCAGCTTCAGATAATCATACACGAGCCGAACTCTGATGACGACATCATAGCGACGAACTATCAACAGTATTTGTCACAGCCAGAAACGGACGAGTCATCATTTCACAAACCGCTTTATGATGGAGACGCTTTCTGGGTTGAAACTGCACCTGCCGACCGGCGACATGTGGTTGATTTTTACGAGCATTTCACCCACATATGGAAATTGCTTAACTCCGGCAAGGTCCCATGGACGGGCCGAAGGCTTATCTGTATAAACGAGGATTCTATCACTCCTTGTGCCATGCAGCTGTCAATTGACATACCGGATACGGCTCCAAATGGACGAGCTGTTTTGTCGGTTGAATTCGATGCTCGTGGCGATGAGGACACTTTTGAAAGTCAATGGGTTATGGTTGATAAAAACAATAAAGAGTGCTACCCGAACTATTCAAGCCCATTCAATATAACGATTGTAGTTGAGAACAAGACATTTAAGAGATCTGGAGGTAACTAAATTGGGTAACGAGAACATTGAAAAATGGTCAACATTGAAAGAAGTCCAAGCATACCTTGGCGTTGGCAGAGAAACCATTTTGCAGTGGATCGCTAAAAGAAATATGCCAGCCTATAAAGTGGGTAAGCTGTGGAAATTCAAGCTGTCAGAGGTGGACGATTGGATTCGTTCCGGCGGTGCCGCTGACGACAAAGTTGATGAAAAGGAAAATAAGGCCGAATGAGTCCATTTTTGGGGACAGCACATTTGGTACGATCATAATGGCTTAATGCCGAATTCAGAGTCAAGAGAGGAAAATCTGTATGGACAATCAGGTGCATAATTCAATAGTTAGCTTTATCTGGGGAATTGCGGATGACTGCCTTCGTGACGTTTACGTCCGGGGCAAGTATCGTGATGTCATTCTCCCTATGACGGTTATCCGTCGTCTGGACGCATTGCTGGAGGACAGCAAGGAAGCGGTCCTCGAAATGAAAAAGCGGCTCGACGCCGCAAAGATTGATAATCAGTGGCCAGCCCTCTGCAATGCTGCAGGACAGGCTTTCTGCAATGCCTCACCGTACCGTTTACGGGACCTCACGAGCCGTGCAAAGAAGCAGACGCTCAAGGCAGACTTCATCGCTTATCTGGATGGCTTCTCTCCGAATGTGCAGGTCATTCTGGATAAGTTCAAATTTCGCAATCAGATCGACACGATGGTGGATGCTGATATCCTCGGTGCCGTCATTGAGAAATTTGTGTCCTCCGACATTAACCTGAGCCCGAATCCGATGTGGAAGGATGAGACCAAAACCATCATGCGCCATCCGGGTCTGGATAACCACGGCATGGGTACCATCTTCGAGGAGTTGATCCGACGTTTCAACGAAGAAAACAATGAGGAAGCTGGTGAACACTGGACTCCTCGTGACGTTGTTGAGCTCATGGCTGATCTCGTTTTCATGCCTGTGGCCGATAAGATTCAAGATGCTACATATTCCTGCTACGACGGAGCCTGCGGAACCGGCGGTATGCTCACTGTTGCACAGGAGCGTTTGCTTACGCTGGCCCGTAGACGTGGCAAGGATGTATCCATCCATCTCTTCGGGCAGGAAATCAATCCGGAAACCTATGCGATTTGCACTGCCGACATGCTCCTGAAGGGCGACGGTGATCAGGCAGAGCACATCGGTTTTGGCTCCACGCTTTCGCTCGATCAGCATTCCTCCCGCCAGTTCGACTTTATGCTTTCCAATCCTCCTTACGGCAAGAGTTGGAAAACTGACGCCGAGAAGATGGGCGGCAAAAAGGATATCCTTGACACCCGCTTCAATACATATCTTGAAGGCGGCGAGGAAATGGCTATGATTCCTCGCACCAGTGACGGCCAGCTTCTTTTCCTTCTGAACAACATCTCCAAGATGAAGAAGGACTCTCCACTCGGTAGCCGCATTGCCGAGGTACATAACGGCTCATCCATCTTCACGGGCGATGCCGGAAGCGGTGAAAGCAATGCCCGTCGCTATATGATCGAAAATGATCTGGTCGAGGCAATTATTGCCGTACCGGAAAACATGTTCTACAACACAGGTATTGGCACATTTATCTGGATTCTCTCCAATAAGAAGGAAGCTCGTCGTAAAGGTAAGATTCAGTTGATTGATGCCACGGGTTTGAAGTCTCCGCTCCGCAAGAATATGGGTAAGAAGAACTGTGAGTTCACTCCGGAGATCCGTAAAGAAATCGTCAGAATCTTCCTCGAAATGGAAGAAAGCGACATCAGTATGGTGTTCGACAATAAAGAGTTTGCCTATTGGACGATCACCGTTGAGAGACCGCTGCGTTTGCATGTTTATCCAGATAGAGAGATTCCCGCTGATTTGTTTAAGAAAGCTGATGAACTTGCATCAGTCAAGACGGCCCTTGCGTCTGTTCCCGCAGGTACACCGACGGACGATTGGGAGGCGTTTGCCAAAGCAACAAGGCTCAAGGCGGGTGTCCTCAAGAAGATTCGTCCTTATATTACGGAGAAGGACCCGACTGCACAGCCTATCGAAGGCGAGGCTGACGTAGATCTGCGAGATACAGAAAATGTGCCATTCACATACGAAGGTGGCATTGAGGCTTTTATGCAGAACGAGGTGTTGCCTTATTCTCCCGATGCGTTTATAGACACGAAAAAAACGCAGATTGGCTATGAAATTAGCTTTACCAAGTTTTTTTACAAGCCTGTAGAGCTTCGTGAAATGAATGATATTCTGGCTACGCTCAGCGAACTGGAGAAAGAGGCTGATGGTGTTCTGGCGGAGATAATGGAGGGAATTTCATGAAGGCTTATAGCGAATATAAAGCAATGAATCTTCCTTGGCTAAAAGCCATTCCAGCGCATTGGGAAATCAGAAGGAATAAAAATGTATTCACTGAAATGAAAGAAGAGGTCGGTGAGCATTCATCTGAATATACATTGCTTTCTTTGACTCTTAACGGAATCATTCCGAGAGATATGGATGCAGGTGGAAAATTCCCCTCTGATTTTGGGAAATATAAAGTCGTAAAAAAGGGTTATATGGCTTTCTGCCTGTTTGATGTAGATGAAACACCGAGGACAGTTGGGTTGTCTAATTTTGATGGAATGCTAACAGGTGCATATACCATTATGAATGTTAGTAATATAAATCCTCGGTATATTCTTTACTATTATCTGGCATTGGACAATGGAAAGCTGCTAAAGCCGCTTTATACTGGGCTGCGAAAAACAATCAACGTCAACACATTCCAGTCAACAAAAATCCCCGTTCCTCCTCGCACTGAGCAGGATCAAATTGTGCGGTTCTTAGATTGGAAGATTTCAATGGTCAATCGTCTGATCAACACAAAACGCAAAGAGATTAAAGCCATAGATGCTATGAAGCGTTCAATGGTAAGCAGTGCAGTAACTCGTGGCCTTAATTCAAGCGTACCCATGAAGTTTAGTGGGGTAAAATGGCTTGGGGACATACCGGCTCATTGGCAAGCAATAAAGCTCAGGCAGATTCTTCATCCTGTCAGTGTAAAGAATCATCCGGAACTTCCACTTCTTTCGGTTGTCCGTGAACAAGGGGTGATTGTCCGTGATGTGACTGACAAAGAGGCAAATCACAACTATATTCCTGATAATCTCAGCGGCTATAAGGTTGTGAAAAAAGGCCAGTTTGCTATGAACAAGATGAAAGCATGGCAAGGTTCCTACGGTATTTCGGATTATACAGGAATTGTGAGCCCTGCGTATTTCATCTTTGATGTGTCGTTTGATAATCTGGAATACTTCCACTATGCGATAAGAAGCAAGGTATATGTGAACTTCTTCGCTCAGGCATCAGATGGTATTCGTGTGGGCCAGTGGGATTTGCAGATGGACAAGATGAAAGAGATACCTTTTATCATTCCTCCGGCAGACGAGCAAGTAGCAATTGTAGACTACATTAAACGGACGCTGCCTCAATACGATGTTGCAATTGAGAAGCTCTCGACTGAAGTAGAAACGCTCGAAGAGTATAAAACAAAACTCATCACTGATGTAGTAACCGGCAAAATTGATGTGCGTGATGTCGAAATCCCGGAGTATGAGTTTGTGGATGAGGAAGCCGACGCTGATTCGGATAGCGATGACGATTCGGACGATACCGAAGAACAGGAGGAGTGATTATGGCTTTTACCAACACCAGAGAAGAAGGACTGGAAGCCTTAATCGTTAAGTGGCTTGTTGAGCAGAACGGCTATGAGCAAGGCACCAACGATGACTATAGCAAGGAGTATGCTCTGGACGAGACACGCCTTTTCCGCTTCCTGTCTGAAACGCAGCCGGATGAGATGGATAAGCTGGGCGTGTTCAAGTCTGACACTAAGAAGCGTCAGTTCCTGAACCGTATGCAGGGAGAGCTGGCCAAGCGTGGCATAATCGATGTTCTGCGAAATGGCATCAAGGTTTACCCAGCAGATCTGATCATGTTCTATCTCACGCCGACCGAGAATAACCAGAAGCAGAAAGAAATGTACGAGAAGAACATCTTCAGCGTGACCCGTCAGCTCCGCTACTCGCAGGATGCCGGAAAGCTGGCTCTGGATCTCTGCATTTTCATCAATGGCCTTCCAGTTATTACGATGGAGCTGAAAAACCAGCTCACAAAGCAGAATACGGAATATGCCGTCCAGCAGTATAAAGACGACCGTGATCCTCGTGACATTCTGTTCTCCTTCAAGCGCTGCATGGTCCATTTTGCTGTGGATGATGCGACAATCAAATTCTGCACGAAGCTGGCCGGTAAGGATAGCTGGTTCCTGCCGTTTAATAAGGGCTACAACGACGGTGCCGGGAATCCTCCGAATCCGGACGGCCTGATGACAGACTACTTGTGGAAGGACATTCTCACTAAGGAAAAGCTCTCACGCATTATAGAAAACTACGCACAGGTTGTTGAGGAAGTTGACGAGGATACCAAGAAGAAGTCTGTCAAGCAGATATTCCCTCGTTATCATCAGTTGGATGTCGTTGAAAAGCTGTTGGCTGATGTTCGTGCCAATGGGGTCGGTAAGCGTTACCTGATTCAGCACAGCGCAGGAAGCGGCAAATCCAACTCCATCGCATGGCTGGCTCATCAGCTGATTGGCATTGAACAGAATGGCCGTCCGCTGATTGACTCCGTCCTTGTTGTAACGGACCGCCGTATCCTCGATAAGCAGATCCGCAACACCATCAAGCAGTTTATGCAGGTGAAAAATACCGTGGTGTGGGCTGAACATTCCGGCGATCTCCGGAAAGCCATTCAGGACGGAAAACGTATCATTGTGACGACTGTCGAGAAGTTCCCGTATATCGTTACTGAAATCGGACAAGAGCATAAGTCCCATAAGTTTGCTGTCATCATCGACGAGGCGCATTCCGGCCAGAGCGGTCGTAACTCGGCTCAGATGAACTTGGCCCTTTCCGGCCTCGCCTCTGAAGACGACATGGACAATGAGGATAAGATCAATGCCATGATGGAAGGCCGCAAACTCCTGACAACGGCCAGCTACTTCGCTTTCACCGCCACTCCGAAGAACAAGACCGAGGAAACCTTCGGTATTGCTTATGAAGAGGATGGCGAGATCAAGCACCGTCCGTTCCACATTTATACAATGAAACAGGCCATTCAGGAAGGCTTCATTCTGGATGTGCTGAAGTATTATACACCTATCGATAGCTACTATAAGCTAATGAAAACTGTTGATGACGATCCTATGTTCGACAAGAAAAGAGCTCAGAAGAAGCTGCGCTCCTTTGTTGAAAGCAACGAGGTCACAATTGCAAAGAAAGCAGCTATGATGGTTGATCACTTCCACGAGCAGGTTATTGCCAAGAAAAAGATCGGTGGTCAGGCTCGTGCTATGGTCGTTACAGCCAGCATTCCTCGTTGCATTGAGTATTACTACGCTATCAGCAAGTGCCTCGCAGACAGACGGAGCCCGTACAAGGCCATCGTCGCTTTCTCAGGTGAGCACAAATACAAAGGTCAGGAACCGGCACTTACGTCAGCTGCCATGAACGGCTTCTCCGATGCGCTGATTCCAAAGACCTTCAAGAAGGACCCGTACCGCATACTCATTGTTGCGGACATGTTCCAGACCGGATTCGACGAGCCGCTGCTTCACACGATGTATGTGGACAAGCCTCTCTACGACATCGGTGCCGTGCAAACGCTGTCTCGCCTGAATCGTGCTTATCCCGGCAAGGATGACACCTTTGTTCTGGACTTTGCCAATAAGACATCTGTGATTGAGGAGTCCTTCTCCAAGTATTACCGGACCACAATTCTCTCCGGAGAAACCGATCCGAACAAGCTGTATGACTTAATCACCGTCATGGAAGACTATCAGGTCTACAGCAACGACGATGTGGAGAGACTGGTTGACCTGTTTCTGAACGGAGCAGAGCGAGATCGCCTCGATCCAACACTGGATGCTTGTACGGCGGTATATAAGCAGCTCGAAACAGACGATCAGATTAAATTCAAGAGTGCTGCAAAGTCCTTTGTGCGTACATACGGCTTCCTCGGAGCCATTCTGCCTTACGGAAACGTGGAATGGGAAAAGCTCTCAATCTTCCTGAACCTGCTGATTCCTAAACTGCCGTCGCCTCGTGAAGACGACCTGTCAGAAGGCATCTTGAGCACCATTGACCTTTCGAGCTATCGCAATGAAGCCCGTGAAATGATCTCCATTCGCTTGGAAGATCAGGATGCTGAAATTGCGCCTGTTCCTGCCGGAAAGACTGGCCACATTGTAGAACCGGAAATGGATCTGCTTTCCCGGATTATTTCTGACTTCAACGACATGTTTGGCAACATCAACTGGAATGACGCCGACAATGTCCAGCGGCAGATTCTCGAAATACCTGCAATGGTGTCCAGAGATAAAAAGTATCAAAATGCTATGCGCAACTCTGATGAGCAAAGTGCCCGTTTGGAAAGCGAACGTGCTCTGCAGCAGGTTATCTTTGCGATCATGGCAGACAACATGGAGCTTTTCAAACAGTTCCAAGATAATCCATCCTTCAAGAAGTGGCTTTCGGATCTGGTATTCAACCTAACTTACAATCCGGAAGGCAAAGAGTACGTGATGCCGGGTCCGGGAGAAAAAACCGTCGCCCACGATTTTTCCACGCAGGAATCTTTGATGGTTGCTGAAGACCCTGCTACGTATGGCGATAAAAAGGATGAAGAGTAAACTGTAACAAGGTGGAGAATGCAATGAATGATTCTTTTGACAAGACTATAAGCGGAGGTAAGTTTGACGAGGTTTTTACTGAGGTGTCTCACTCTGAGACCCTTGGCCTAAAAAACCCGGAACAACTGCGCCTATTTCACCTCAACGTCAATAACAATGCATTCTCCGCCGATAAGCTGGAAGTGTTTCTTAGGAAGAACATCGGTCAATATGTCTTTTCTCGTGCTCAGATCGAGAACTATCATGTTGAGGGCGATGTGTACAGCGTAGGAATGGATGCTATCGACATCATGAAACGCAACGGGGCTCCGGGGCAGAAAGGCACCGGCAATGACCTCGGTGAAATCATGCTATATGTATTTTTAGAGCAGGTTCTGGGAGCTCCCAAAATCATGAGCAAGGTCGAGCTTCAAACCGGCGCAAAGCAATATGATAGCAAGTGCGACGGAATCCATCTCCTTTCGTTGGAGCAGACCTTTGGTATGCCGTATTACCATATGGTGTTTGGCACCTCCAGCATTGTGGGCGACATGAAAAAAGCTGTGGATTCAGCTTTCGATGCTATTGTGGAAATCGAAAAGCAAAGCACACAGGAGCGCACTCTTGCTGAAAACACGGTGTTCAGCAAGTCCTTTGATAAAGACACGGTTCAGAAAATCAAAGACCTGCTTATTCCGAGTAAGGGCAAAACCGTTCCGTATGATACAGCTTATGGTGTTTTCCTTGCGTATAATCTTGGCCTTAATCCTGCTAATTACAGTGCGGTAGACTTCCGACGTGCACTGACCCAGAAAATGGATACAGATATTCGCAATCATGCGGCATATATAGCCAGCAAGATTAATGCTCTGGGCCTCGGAAACCACTCGTTCTATTTCTACATTCTGCCACTCAACGATGCAGATGTTGAAAAAGCACAAATCATGGACCGTGTGATGAATGGGGGTGGCAGACCTTGAGCAATCAAATACTGCAGAACCTTGGCGATGCCATTTTCGGGGATATTGACAGTAATCCCTTCCTGAATGAGCTCTATGATAACATTCTCTATAACTATGCCATCACCAAGTTCAACCTCACTGATAAACGACAGATGAGGGAAATTGATGTGGTCTCTGCCTTGCGGTTTGCCGATTTGCTGTCCAAGTCGACACATGCGGCAAATCGGGATAAGCATAAAATGTGGGCACAGGAGATAATCATCCTGCTGCATTCTCTGTACCCGGACAATCCCGACGTAAAATTCTACGCTGGATCAGTGTTTGCGAACACCGGAAACTATCAGGCAAGGAAGATAATCGAGAGCGACTTCTACGGCACGACCGCATTAGAGCGTTTTTTCGCTGAATACCAGAATGATTATTTGACAATTCCTGCAGCACCGGAACTTCGGTTCTTCGGCGCACAGAAAAATGCTTACGATCATCTCTCGGATGATCACTTCAGCTATTCCGGTCCGACATCTATGGGTAAGTCCTTCCTCATGAGAATGTACATCAAGGACCAGATACAGCATGGGGTAAAAATGAACTTTGCCCTGATTGTCCCAACAAAGGCACTTATCAATGAGATCTACAAGCAGGTCATTGACGAGGACCTTAAAAACCTCTTGTCGGAGCACAATTATAAGGTTGTCACCGCAGCCGGAGATATTGCTTTGGAGGGCAAGCATAATTTCATTTTGGTGTTGACACCGGAACGATTGCTGTATCTGCTCATCAGCAAGACGGACTTGCAGATCGACTATCTGTTCATTGATGAAGCGCACAAGCTGTCCGGGAAAAACAGCCGTGGGCCGTTCTACTACAAAACCGTGGATATGCTTCTCAAGAGGAAGGATAAGCCTCATTTCGTCTTTGCCTCACCTAATATCCCAAATCCAGAGGTATATCTAAAGCTGCTGACAGACATCGAAAACGACGGTGACGATAGCCACCTTCGTTCCACATTTTCACCGGTGGCCCAGATTAAGTTCAGCATAGACCTCAACAATTTCACCGTCAGTGTATATAACGACCATACTGGTGAGTTGGATTACCTCGCAGAGATCAAGGATAAAAACGCTTCTCTGGTTTCGTTCCTTCTAATGTTTGAAAGAATAAACCGTAATCTTCCTTTTGAGCGAAAGCAACAGACCATCGTTTACTGCAATGGCAGAAGTAAGGCAATTGAGAATGCACTCGCTTTTGCAGATCAACTTTCAGAGATTCAAGATAATGACCTGAATGCACTGGCAAGGGACATCACGAACGAGGTCCACGGTGATTACTACTTGGCACAAATAATCAAAAAGGGCATCGCTTATCACATCGGATACCTTCCAGCAGCAATCAGAATGCGTATCGAGGACATGTTCCGTCGTGGCAAAATCACGACTATGTTCTGTACCAGCACCTTACTTGAGGGTGTAAACCTCCCAGCGGATAATCTGTTCATTACCGATAACAAGATTTTCCGAAAGGTGATGACGCCGGTTGACTTCCGAAACCTGATAGGACGTGTCGGACGCATCCGTTTCAACCTTTACGGGAATGTATTCTTCGTCTCGCAGGGTGAAAAGCTGAAACAGGAGGACTATGTGGACCTTTTGAAGAAAGAGGTCCCGAAGCAAACGCTTTCTATCGAGGCTGGACCGAAGAGCCTAACAAATGCCGAAAAGAAATATGTCGTCGAGGCACTACTGCAGGGCAATATTGAACTCGTAAAAAGAAATGACGCACAGTCAGAGGAAGCCTATGTAATGATGCGGAAGTTTGCCCTCATTCTTTTACGGGATATTATGCAGGACAACGACAGCCTTGTAAGGCGTGAGTTCTCTAATCTGCTGACACCCAAGGACGAAGCGAAAATACGAGAAGCCTTTACTGATCCATTCACAGAACCGGATGATGATATCAACACCTCGGTGGATCAGACGAAAAACCTACGTGCTGCTATCGCAATGGGCCTGAAATACCCTGACCGTGTAGATGGCAGGTTCAACTATGACGACGTTTTGGCTTTCCTTGAAAAGCTGAGTCGGATCTTCAAATGGGGAAAGTATGAGGCATCCACGCTCGGAAAGCCGACGCTTCTGCGTTGGTATGCGGTTGTTCTTATTCAAGGAACCGGCCTTAGCAATATCATGAAAAAGGCACTGGAGTACCGGCAACAGCACCCTGATAACTTCTGGGTGAACCGAGGTCAGAAAGAATACTACGACGATGGACTCCGGCACCGCAATATCGTATTTGCCGACACCTTGGAGGTAATTGATAACATTGTGCTGTTCAGTATTTCAAACTACTTCCTTCGCTTCTCGAATGAGTATAAGACGGTCCATCAGCTGAAGGAGTTTGATAACAACTGGTACGAATTTGTAGAATAC
>OLPW01002503.1_pt1 | contig 16220 bp, 16 predicted proteins | sample 1672161 | NCBI WGS metagenome assembly OLPW01 (sample SAMEA3136654, study PRJEB25190) | human gut metagenome
TAAGGAACTTCAAACCGACTATAACAATATGCTTACAGCCATCATTGATCTACTTGATGGTGCTAAGTATCTGTGGGAAGGAGAACATCATGAAACAAAATAACCCTTGTTACCTGTTTAGCATGTATGAACCTGATACAGATTCCGTTATTGTTAATGCCATCAATGATACATATACTGGCACACCTCTTTCTATCAGTTGTAAAAAATATAATTCATCTGTCTTGCTTGATACGCCTGATGATATTGTGTATCTGTACCGACTGGCACATGAGAATCCTCTGCTATATGCTGAATTAGCTTGTAAACCTAATGGATTACAGGAATATGTGAACGCTATGAATGAATTCAATTAACACCTAAAACAGTCCTTTCACACAACTTTGTTAGGACTGTTTTTTACTCGCAAATTACTTTCTCATATTTATGATATGTAATTGAAACCCCTGTCATATCTTCTAAACTATATGTACCCTTTTTTAAAATAATTGTTTCGTCTTGTATTTCACAACTCATAACCACAAATTTACCATCATAATTTGATACTATAGCTCTATTCTGTTCAATAACCTCATACTCTTTCTTATCAGCAATTTCATAGTTAATTTTTATTGAAATCCCTATCAAAACATATAGTATCAACGCTATTGCTAATATTATCTTTCCGCACACACTGTATTTCTTATTTTTCCAGAAGAAATTCCTTATGATTATAAAATAAGCTATCACTATGTCGACAATTAAAAACACGCCAATTGTTGCATAATTATCTATAAATCGTCTCAACCATGCCCAAGGAATAATTTCTATTAGGTTAATCGTATAAGAAAGATTTTGAAAGAACATAATATATACCGTTATAATAAATGTAAATATCACATATAATTTGCTATTCATTTTTTTATTTATGTATGAAAATATAAATGGGTAAGCAAACAATGCCAATGCACAAAAAATAAAAATCAATTTATTCTCGAACATTTCTGTTCCATCAAAGTATTTTCCATCTATTCCATAAAAATTCGAACACGAAACAGAAAAGTTTTTTGAAATTACCAAATTTATCATTTCTACTAAAGTTATAGTTGTAGCCAAACCTGTACTCAAAATATTCCATACATTATCTTTCAAAAATTGTTTAGTCTTATTATCTTTTATACTTTTAATAACATTTCCTTGACTGTCAACTATGTCCCTGTTTTTTTTATCCTGCATATCTGCTCTTCCTTACACTTGCTTCATCATCCATAATAATACCCAAGAATATATGAATGTTATAAACAAATTTAACCAATTTCTTGAAATATCATCCCCGTTTCAATTCTATATCATAATAAATAATTTAACTTGAGACAAGGATATTCATTTCAATATTCTAATACTGTAAATTCACAAATCTTTGCTTTCTAACACAATGTTTTTTTACTTTTCATTCGATTTCTGTGATATTTTCTTATTCATTATCCATTGGCTATAAGTATAATAATTTTCTTTTCCAACAAGTTCCATTAAAAATTCTTTAAAAGTCTGATCTATAGGAATCGTCACAAAGAAAAATAACCGCTTTCTTGGTCTTGAACAACAAACATAAAACAAATTACGATTTCGTTCAAAAGAAATCTGCTTCCCACTCGGAATGGAAGCCTTTCCAGTTATCATAGGTGCATATGTTTCAAACTGGTACATATTCCAGCCCCTACTAATGACAAAAATAACATTGTCATATTCTTCTCCTTTGACTCCATGTTCTGTGGAAAATAACGCTTCAGGATATAAAAATTCTATTGCCGAAATGAATTGCGTATAATCCAACTCCAAAAATGCTTGAATTGACGCATTAGATGAATATATTGTTCCCGGTGCATTACGATACAAATGATACCATCCATCCAATTTAGGTGGAAAAGGAATTAATTTTGTTTCATTTATAACCTCAATAACATCAATTGCTCTTTTCTCTCTTGCTTCTCGTAATTTCTCTTGAAAAATTTTCCACTTCTCTTTCTCCGATTTTTTAGTAATTGGATATCTCTTAATTCCTAAAGTATCAAAAAGCAACTGCATATTTAATGTTTCTAATGCATGGTAAATTGGTTCAACGGTGTCCATAAAAAACAAAAGAAAGGGATCTTCCTTGTCACGTAAACCATCGTTAATGATACTTAAAAGTCGTTCATATCCCTGTTGTGCAGCCAATACTTTATGTGTAATCATTAAAATTTTTAATGTATCAGAATCCGCTGTATTTTGTTTTATTTCTTCGAAGATTTTATTTAAACGTATTTTTAACTCTTCTGGTGGCAATTCGCCTTGAAAATTACGATCAGTACGACGTTCTCCGTCATAATCCTCACATGTGATTACAACTACTTCACCCTGAAAGTTATCTATCGCAGATGTTTGTGGCAAATCTGGTCGTATATCATTCAAAAGTTGAACAATTCTTGGAGAAGATCTAAAATTTGCACCTTTTTTTATCACTTCTAAATTTTTATGTTCTATAATCCCACAAGCTTTATTTGACTGATAAATAGTTTGCCACGCATCTCCGAAAAAAGCAAATTGTGGAGATTTCTTTTCAGCAATAAAATATTTAATAAAGCGTTCGATAATCGGTTTATATGAGTCTTGATATTCATCAATCAGAATCAAAGGATATTTATCAGAAAATACACGTCTAAATTTCGCATTATCCAATAGTTTACAAAACAGCTTAAGAACATCATCATGATAAAGGTACTGAACTCCATTTTCCTTATATCGATGTCCTAAAGTATATGTAACTTCATTAACCTTAAAAAAGTCACTTTCATCTGGTAAAAAATCAGGGTCTGTTGTTACAACATCCACAAGATAGCTTTGATATTGTTTGATTGCATTCCAAGCAAACGAATGAATTGTAGATGGAATAATAAATGAATCTTTTGATAATCTTTCTGTGATTACCTCTACAGCAGCGTTCGTATATGTAATACAAACTACATTTTGCTTTTTTCGACTATATTTAGACCACATATTTTCTTGTATCCATTCAATGACTCTATTAAGCGAATAAGTCTTTCCTGACCCCGCACCTGCTTCAACACGAAAACTATGTCCATCCCGTAATGCTTCAATAATTTTCTCGTCTACTTTATCAGCTTCAGCTTTTGCTAATTCATAATTTGCACCATGATAATTTTCACACATAATCCATCATCCTTTTTATTCAAGTACCTTTTGGTTATTAAGCCATATTAATCCAAATCTAATGTATGTCGGAATGTTATAATCAGTACACTCATAAATAAGTTTAAGTGCAAAATCTGTTTTACATTTTCCAGAAAACTCCAGATCATCTTCGGTCGGGCTATCACTTAATCCATAATGTGAACGATTGACATTCCGAATAGCTTCTTCTAAAGAATGTCCACATAATTCATTCTCTTTTGTTTGGAATTCAATATGACATTTTCCTCTGGTTTTATCGTCAGAAGACATTGATATTATATCTGCCAAATCAATTTGGGTTTTATCATCGTTCGACAACCCTTTATTCTTTCGAACCCACCATTTTAAAGTTTCATTAGATGTTGTTTCACCACACGAAACCGGAACAGATTTATAATATATTTGTCCATTTTTACCTTCTTGCCCCAATACAGAATCTACATCCGTAAGTATAAGACACGGAATACCTAAAAACTCAATAAATGGAATAAACTTATAAGCATACGCACCACCTATTTCAATTATAGTATAATATTGAGCTGGTAATTTATATTTCTGTGAACTAAAATCTCCTGACTTATTGCACTTATCTATCATATCAGGTATTAATAACCGTTCTGATGCTCCTTCAACCAAAATTGCTTTATCCGCAAAAAACAAATCACATTTGGTTAATGTAAGATATTTTCTAATAAAATCACTATTATCTGGATTTTCCTGTGCAAATGAATTTAAATTTCTATAAATAACTCCTTCTTTTGTTTTTTGTGCATATCGAACTTTTGAGAAAGCCATAGTATTAGCAACTTGAGCAGAATGTGAAGTTAAAAGAGTCTGAATTCCTACAGAAGTAATTTTCCCAAGAAACGCTTCTAAATATTCCGCAAAAGCATGCTGCATCTGTGGATGCATATGAGATTCCGGTTCCTCAATAAAAAGTAATGGTATACAAGCATTTCCGCACTTTTCTATCTTCTTCGCAAATGCCGCAAGAAGAAACTCCATTTTAATTAGATTTTTATAGCCCAATCCATTATATGTACCTGGAAGACATTCATTACTTGTACCTGCTGTGTATGAAAGCTGAGTTTGATTTTTTATCTGATCATCAATACTTAATTGAGTAGTAACTCCTAGTTGAAGTTCTTCTCCGTTTGGATACCCAAACCCAACCGAATCATTTACAAGTGAACTTAAAATGCTATCACTTTGTTTCTGAACATTTTTATTTGCTTTCTCAACAATAGCACGCAACTCCTTGACTTTTTCTGCAACACTTGGATCCAGTTCTTCTTCATTCATTTCGAAAAATTCTGAAATAAGCGAAGAAAGAGAACTATTCTGTGTTCCATCCTCTCCAAGGAGACGTTCTGCCGGAATAATATGAAATGGGAAAAGTTCTTCCAATTCTTTATGTTTCTTTATTTGTGTTTCCTTTGGATTTTTAGGATTCACTGCATAAATTACCAATTCAAAAAGTTTTGAAAAATTAGTACTGATAACATCCCGAGCCTCATCTGATGGTACAAAAACACCATTTGGGTAATAGCTTTCTTCCAATGTTCTCCATAACACTTTTTCATCTGGCTTTAACCGAAATTCCACACGAATTAATGCAGTGGTAGTATCTACATCCACATCTATAATAAAAGGCGATAGTGCCCCTAAATTATCCTCTAAATCTTCTAAAGAATAATCTACAAAGAACTCTATAGATATTGGTTCTAATTGCTCACATAACGATTCAAAAGAAATTTCTTTTGCCATAAATGAAGCTATTATTTCATACAATGTTTTTCTTTTAACCAACGGATAGTCATCAAAGGAAAACGGATGTCCATTCAACACATTTTCTATACATGCCAAACATGATGTCTTAGCTGTATTATTTCGACCAACAATTAACGTAGTCTTAGCATCAACTTCTAATTCAGCATCTATAAGCAATCTGTAGTTTTTTATTTTTATTTTCGATATATACATATTTGCATCCTTTCCACTGATACACGCAGAAGTAATCTGTGTACTATCTTTATCCCGAAATACCTTTTATATCATTTATAAAAATATTTTTCTATTTACTCCATCCCTCTATGTAGTACTGATGAATGCAATCAATTTGACCATTAAAACTGCCATCCTGCACCAAATAATTTTCCAACACATTCCAAACTACAACAAATGCATTATGTGTAGGCGGAAAAATATCTGCCGTTGTATAACCAACATATCTTTTTACTTCAAAACCAAAATCATACACTAATGAATACATATAATCATTAGAATTTATTCGATATGTTATGTTGTTTACACCTGCACTTTTTGCGTTATACCAATCTAAAAATTCTGATGATAAATACGCACGTTCCCCATAATAATGTATTCTTCCTTCTTTTCCCCATGCCCCTTGATTATCATTACTTTCAAAGTGAAGTTCTATCAATCCTGAATCATTTATATTCCTATAATGCAACCTATTTGCCAAATACCCAAGAGCAAACGCAAATGCTTCCCATGAGCTGTATCTTATTCCTGAATGTTTCCAACGTGGATTATATGTTGTATAATCTAATGTAATCATAATATTTCTCCTATCATCATTTTTTATCTTCTACAATTTGTCTAAGTTCCTCTACTGAAACCATATAATTTCTAAACCTATGTAGCATCCTATGGCAATTTGAACATACACATATTAGATCTGTTGCAGGATTTACCACAACTTCTTCATCTAAATCGGAAAGCGGTTTAATATGATGAACTTCTATATAACCTTTACCTAATTCTCCATATTTCTTTTCAAAATCGAAACCGCATATCATGCACTTTGTTCCATGTATACGAATTGCTTCTTCGCGATTTTGAGCACTTCGTTCATACTTTGTTGTGTAGTAAACAGTCTTCTTTCCCTCTGTGCGTAGTTGCGCTTCTTCCTGCTTCGTTTCTCCTGTCAAATTAATATCATACGCAGATATATTTCTCACTCTCTTAACAACTTCACAATTCCAATGATATCCTCGATAAAAATCATTTTCATATTCTTTTGGCACTGTTTCCAAAACTTTTTCAAGAGACTCTTTGTATAACCATTTAGTAAAATCACTTCCTGTGGGATCGACTTCCTTGATGAAATAATGATTTTCTTTTAGATTTCTTACATATTTTGTTTCGCTAATTCTTCCATCTAAACTTGTCTCAAATGCTTTCATTAAAGGTTCTGGTAAAGAACTAATATCCACATTCCTTAATAATAATCTCCCTTGTAGTGCCCATGCTCCAGATTTATCATTACTTTCCGTATAAACCCTTATATACTCTTCATCTTTTGCCAGAAATCCTAGTACTTCATAATACTCTCTCTCATCAGCAAATTTTAAAACATTACCCCAATCTAATTTCATAAACGTACCTATCCTCTGATTCCTAATTCTTTTGCAATTCTCTTTACTTGCAATATGAAACTATCTCTTTTTCGTTCGTCTGTCATTTCTTTTGTTGTAGTCACCGACCATCTATAAATCTGTTCTATACTGCCATATCCCCTTTTAAATAACCTAGCATATTTCACACAATTTTCTTTTGTAGGTGCGTCAGATAAAATAATTTTCAGTTCTTCATCTGTCCATTTACTACCTTTATTGGAAGTATCACGCTTTTCTTCATTATCCTTTTCATAATCCACTAATAAATTATGCACAAGTATCATTTTATCGTCATATGACATTCCATCCACAACATTATTCAATGCCTCAAACAATGTTTCCTTAAATTCTTTTCGTTTCATTTCGTATCCTCACTAATAATATTTTTCAATCTTATTTAGCAATCCGTCAAAATCCATCTCCTGCACTTCAAAGAATTCATCTGTTTCTAAGCCTGTATTCAATACATTTTGATACAGATAAAAATCGTATATTACAGGTTCATTCTTATGCCCAATTAAATTGTCTCTTATTGAACCAGTCTTTGCAATTAAACATAAATATTGGTATGCCCGATCAATATACTGAGTATTATTATTCGGATGCGCATAAGTAAAATGTTGCGTAGGAGTTAATGCAATCAGATTTTCTAAATAATCTGCAATCTGTGGATATTCATTGGCAGGAAAAATATGATGCATCTGAGTTGCCGGATCATCTATGTGTCGCTCATCATACACTTCCGTTTTACTATTACGATATACATCATTAAATCTACGAAGATTTCTCTTGGCTCTGTTTATACGATATGTGGTCATATAGTCTTCATCTGGTTTTGGCAATGTAACTTCATAATCTACTCTAGTCATATCTTTAGGCTTCTCCGATAATATATCACGCCAATTTCTCTGGTTATACATAATTTTATCTTGAGTAATAATATCTTTTGAAATATGACCTCTTTCAGTTCCACACTTTTTGTATTTACATGCTAAGGGATTTAACACTTTTGTAAAAATACGCCCACATTCCGTTGCACCATTAATAGGTGTATTTTGTATAGTAAACGATGTATATGAATCTTTTAATTCTTTGAAACTATTCTTATCTTGTAAACGAAAAAAATACTCAAACATTCTATAAATTCCACTATCTCTAAGCACTTTTTCAATATAAAGACAAAGAAAATTATAGCAGTTTCGTTCTCTAAAGCTTATATATTCTAATAAATCCTGATTGACTATAGAATAAACATACCCATGTCCATTTTTCTCTCCATGAATTATTCCAGCAGCATCTAATAATTTTATCGGCTGACCAAAATACTTATCATATTCATTGGATGCCTTTTCTGTTGGATTTGGCTTGCTAAATATCTGTTGTACATTATCTACTGTATAATCATTGTACCAAATATCATTTACAGTAAAGCTTTTTCTGTTTCTACCACTTGTATATTCAACAATACAGTCTGATACCAGACACACAACGTCCATTGTGCATTTTTGATCTATCCAACGACCATTATGTGTCTTTCTAATATCATAATCATGTTCATCTAAAAACTCTTGTATAGTTGCATTATCCATTACAGCACTCCTTTAGTACACCATAGAAAAAAACACTTGTCGCATCTACATTTAAAGAACGTGTCTGGTAATTTCTCGCTATTTGATAAAATTTTCTATATTCATCAGACGAAAAATATTCCATCTGTTTCTCTGTTAAATGAATATCCTCTTTTGGAATTAACACAGCTACAGAACCATTTACAACAACATTCTTTGTATTACGCATTACTCTTGGTTTATATGTCATATTAGGTGTTAAATATACATTTTGATTACCAACATACTTATAAGCACTCAAAGCCTCCACTGTTTCCTTTTTAATATAAGAATCATATCCTGGTATATCAACTATTTCTTTTCCATCATCACTTATATTTCTTGACTTAATAACTCTTAGGCAATCAGCTTTTTTCTCCTGTGTTGTATTAGAATTTGTTATTTGACGATCTCTAAACACAGTAAACTTATCAAATTCAAGCCTTTGAGAGATATTATCAAAGAATTTATCTCTATAAATAATCCAATACGGATATTTCATATCTGTAATATATTTTTGTTTTTGTATTACAGACTGCTTCAATGTCAATGATTCTACTTTGGTTTCATTTGGTATTCCAACAGTATCAATAAACATACATATTGTCTCAACCAATACCCCTTTAAACCCATTTTCTCCGTAATCCTGAATACAATCTATCTTCTTATGTGAAAGAATTTCCCTTGTATCACTAAATTCTGGTGTGTTTAAAATCGCCTTTGGCATTATCATCGATACATAATCGGAAATAGCTAATGCTTTCTCTAAGAAAAACTCAAATGTATTGGTTGTATTCTTATTTATATTATTCTCCAAATACTTTTTTGCATCCTTTGCTTTCAGTTTTGAAAATGGTGGATTCCCTACAACCAAATCATATCTCTTCTTGAAATCGTACAATAATGTATCTGTGTTAATATAATTTATATTTACATTAGATGGCATCTTTTTCTTCTGCAACAATAACTGAAGAATCTGTAAATTCTTTTTATCAATATCAGCCACATCAATATTAACTCTTTTTACATTCTCATATTTTTTAAATAGAAATGGCAAAAAATTTCCCACTCCAACAGATGGTTCAAGTATGTTAATTTCCTCCTTTTCAAATTCAGGAAGTTGCTTATATATTTCATTCACTATGAACTTGTTTGTGTAATATGCAGCATTGTTCTCTCTTTTAGAATTTGTCAATTCAGCTATTCTAGCCAAAGAGGCACTTCCTAAATTAAGCGGATTGTTTACAATAAAATCAATTAAATTATCAGGACTATCCAACTGGTAATCTTCAATTGTTTTGTTAATCATAGAGTTATCAAAATGCTCCTGCTCCATAAAACCTCTGATATTACATGCAATTTGGAAAAAGATTTCTGTAGGTACAGCCTCTCCTATGCTTTGTCTTATCTTTATCTCTTCTTTTTTTAAAAGAGCTCTTTTATTCTTTTCTGGTAAAGCATTCAATTCCTCTAAAGTCTTATCAATCCACTTAAATTCCGGTGGAATTGTCATAATTTTCATAAGTTCACGAATTGAAAATACTCTGTCTTCTTCTGGATGTACAGTATTTTGACTTGCCAATTGGTCATTTCTTGTATGAATACAAGGTGCAACCTTATCCCAATATTGACGAGTATATTTATCTCCATTTTTTTGTTTATTAGGTACTACTACCCCGTCAACAATCTTATGTGGACGTTTCAATTCATCTTCATTATCAAATGCACTTTGTCCTTGCTTCAAATCATGAATCCAACAACGCATTTCTTCTGGATATGTTCTAAATGAGTGATAAAAATCTGTTGGGCAAATTTCACCCCACTCCAATTTAGGCATATCGCCTATTACATCTCTAAGAGTTCTCTCTTCTACATATGTTGGATACAACTCAATAGGTGCAACATATTCTGCTATATCCTTACTTACACCGATAACAACAGTTCGCGTTCTTGATGAATTTGAACCATAGTTTTTAAAATTAAGAATTCTACTGACAATAATATATTTATCACTCAATTCCTCATAAACCACATCACCTATCGCTTTAACTGTTCCATCAGGCGCTGTACAACCTGTTTTCATAAATGCAGCTACGTTTTCAAAGATAAAAAATCTAGGCGCTACTTTCTGTATTAAATGTACTGACTCAACAACCAAGCTATTACGAACTATTTCATTTTCTGCTTTTTTATGATTTGCAACAGACATTCCCTGACAAGGGGGTGTTGCAATTAAAACATCCACCCTGTCATTTCCAAGCTCTTTCCATCTGTCTATTTCTTTAAATATTTTATTTTTTGTCTCATCTGTAGTTATATCATCGCAAATATATCCTGATTCAAATCTACACTTATTATTATATTTTTGAACGTTTAATCTTCTTTCTATCAGCTCATTCGTAGCTATACACTCAAATCCAGCTTTTTTAAATCCAAAACACCCAACTCCAGCACAACTAAAAAGACTTATATATGTTAATGTTTTATCCTTTAGCATACCAATACACCTCGTTTACTATGATTGTTTTTTCTTGCATCTTCAGGCTTTTCTGCATCACATGGTATAAGCCATGTTTTTCCCTTTTTCACAACGCCATCTATTCGACCTTGCTCGCATAAAATTGCTATCCGTCTCGAGGTAATTCCCCATTTTTTTGACATTTCTATGGTAGTTAAATAGTTCATTGTATTCCTCCAATCATATATTCTATTATATTCACTTATCTGAATAATTACAAGTTTTTTTTGCCAAACATCTGTTCTTTTTATATCTTCCATATGGAAATCATCTGCCTTTTAATACCCTGTTCTTTTCTATAGGTTCTTCTCTATGCTTATCAGCATTTCTAATAACACTCTCATCATAAACCCTCTGAAACTCCTCATAAAGCCCATCTCCATCCAGCTTTATCTCCAACCGTTTCATTACGTCCGAAAACAGTCTTATACTTCCACTCACATCTGCAATATCAAATCCAAATACATCAACCTTAGCAGAATCGTCGACATTCTCATAACCACCAAGCTCTGATATTCTCCTAACAATCCAGCCAGCTTTATCCACAGGTTCAGTTTCTCTAATTTCCACAAATTCATTTTTATCTGTTACATCAGTTATACTTTCGCCCACTCCTGCCACATTCATGTCAGACGAATTATGAATCTCTGGTATTCCTATTCCATCTAAATCAGTCTGTTGTTTTCTCGCACTATCAGATTGCTCTTTCAGTCTGCTTATTTCATTCTGATTATTGTTAGGATTCATCACCTCAACATTTTTATCAGGCTCAACGACTGTTGCCGTTGCTTTCTCAACCGCAGTATCCTCTTCCATCCCCGGTATCTCAATCTCCCTGTCTGCAACAATCTCCTCATTCCACGACACCGCATAATAAGCCGTATACAAATCTTCTTTTATAATGTCATCAGCAAGCTGTATCTGCCTCTTAATTCTCCTTTTCTCCTGCTTAAGCTCATCCAGTTCTTCCTGCACTTCCATATGCCATATCTGATATTCCCGGTACGGCTCTTCATTCTTTATACTACGTTTCCGGCTAGAGCTTTCTCTGTATATCTCCTTCTGTCTGTCCTCAATCTGCTGGATTTTTTCTTCCTGCTCACCTATGAAATCCACAAGATCCACAACACTTTTGATGTCATTATTTACAATCAGCAGATATTCGTCCTGTAACTGATGAAACCGCTTCAAATCCTCTGTATACTTTGCTCCACCGACTGCAAAACGCTTCTGCTCTACAATCCTTAATCTGTATAGCTTTGCATAAAACTTCTTCTGGAATGATGACAGCTTCGCCCTGTGCAATCCCCTGATATCCGACGAATAAAAGTAAGGCTTTACCATCCAGGGCATATCCACATGATGCCTTAGCATATCTTCTGAAAACATCTCGTCTAGCTTTGCCAGTTTATGATAATACCGAAATCCCGGTGCCTGCACTTCCATCCACGCATCTTTCTTGAATACATATCCAAGTCTTTTCATCAGATATTTAAAATGCTCCACATTTCCGGCTGCATATGCACACATCTTGGCATCACGAAGAATTATTTCTTTCATGGACATTTCCTTTTCCCACTTGTCCCTGCTGATATTCTTTGGATTCTTGCTGTACTCTGCCGGCATTATGGAAAGTCCAAGTTCATCACAATATTTATTTGTGATAGGCTGGAGATGATTCTTCCAGTTGCTTTTCGGTGAATTGTATTTCTTGCCGGTTGTCATGCTGACACTGTTCCAGATCAGATGCCCATGCATATGTTCCCTGTCAGTATGGACTGCATACACCGCCTCATAATCATCACCAAGCACATCCTTTGCGAAATGCTCGAGGACATACATTGCCTGCTCTGCTGTTACTTTTTCCTCCGGCGAAAACGATATGATCACATGATAGCCCTGCCTTTTACCTGTCTTATGAAATATATTCTTTGTCTCTTCCATCTGCTCAAATGCTGTATCTGGCAGGCAGTTAATACCGCCCACCAGTATATATTCTTCTGTCTTATCCGGATTCTGGATATATTCCAAAGCATTCTTCAGGTGCGATGCTGGATTTCTGCCCTCTGACTCCTGTATATTTAAGATCTTTGTAATCGCCATACTTCCAGCACCTCCCCGAATGTTTTCTTTATATCATCCAGACTGTTCTGCAATTTATCAATATCGCTGTAATACAATCTTCCCTGTGAATTGCCAAGCTTTACCGCCTGATTAATATTATTTGCAATACCTGCTATGATACGGATTGCTCTTGCCCTGTCCTCAGGATAACTTGTATCTATGTTACCGCTTGTCCGGATCAATTCTCTTATATAGGCACTTGCTGTCATTCCAGTCCGATTAAGTGCAGCTTTCAGAATATCCATATCTTTTTCTGACAGTTTCACAGATACCTTATGATCTTTCCTGTCAGACTTGTATCTTCGCTTTCCATCTACCATACGTTTCTCCCCTTTCGTAATTCTTCAATGCTGTATCAAACCAATCTCTTTTTATCTGTACCATTGCTTTTTTCATCCTTTCTAAAAGTAGTGTTCACTGGTTTTGCAAGATGCGGAAAAGGTCGGACCTTTTCCCGAAAAAATATAAACGCCATCAGCGTTTACATAATTTTTCGTCTTGGCAGGAGCACCTGCACCCTGTATATGATATGTGGTGGTTAATATTCCACCACAATTACTGATATGGTGGCGCTTTTTGCCATCACTTTGCTGTTTTAGTGGCGTTTTCCGCCACCACTTTTCCATTTTGATGGCACTTTCCGCCACCATGACTTTTTTCTCGCTTATCTGAGTGGTGGCGCTTTTTGCCGTCACTTTGCTGTTTTGACGGCGCTTTTTGCCCCCACTTTTCCATTTTGACGGCACTTTTTGCCGTCACACTTTTTCGGCTCTGATTTGTGCGGGGGCGCTTTCTGCCCCCACTTTGTGGTTTTGGGGGCGCTTTCTGCCCCCATTTGCACGTTTTGGGGGCGCTTTTTGCCCCCACTCGCTGGATTCACCTATTCAGTTGTCTCTTTCACCATTACATCTGCATCCAACATCACATTTTCTGCTATCTCAGCACCATCTTCCGACAATTCATTTGTTTCAGGCGGTATATCCACTTCATCCTGTTCACTTATCACAGAATCCCCAACTGCCGCTTCATAATCCATTTCTTCTACAACCTTGCTTCGGTTACGCTGTGGCTCATAATCCGGATTGTAATAATCTTCGTAACCATAGATTTTCTGTTCAAAGTACTTCCTTGGACATTTGCCCCGCATGGTGAAATAACCTTTTGCCTCAAGCTCTGCATTATATTCCTTTATAATTGCATATGCCTTTGTCATCCCGATACCAAGCATCTGGCTTATCTCACCTGCATCTATGAATGCTTCCTTTATACCCTTCATGCAGCTCCTCCTTTCATAAATTGTTATTTTAAATACGTGTTTTTACAAAACAGCTATCCTGTTCTTCATTTAATCCGTATTTCTAATTCGTGTTTATTTTAATATCCTTTTCAAAATTTGTCAATAGAACTTTTTATAATTACGCACTTGAAATTCGTTTTTATTTATGATAAAGTAATCGTACAATCATAAACAAGTCACTTACTGATACGTATTTCATTTAATATCAACCCAATACGTATCTTTACAACGGACTATTTTATATAAAGGAAGGTGAACCACATGGCTTACATTATGGACATTCCGTCTCCACAGGAGATTGGAAAGAACATCCAGAAGCACCGCAGGGCTCAAAAGATAACACAGAAAGAATTTGCAAAAAGACTTGGTAAATCAGAACGCACCATTCAGAAGTATGAATCCGGTGAGATTATCATGAAGCTGGATGTAGTAAAGGAAGTTGCTAATGAGCTGAACATTCCATTTCAGGAGCTTTTATATCCGGCAGGAATTGATAATGCTGCAAAAGAACCAATAAAACAGTCAACATCATATGAATTCCACACTATGTCAGATGTAATCAATGTTCTCTTTGCCATAACTGAACTTACTGATTTTTCATTTGAGCTGACCAACACCAAACCTCCTGAAAGTCCTGAATGGACTGCCGGGATTAAGGTTAATGGCAAAGGCAATGGAAAATATGATGCAGACTTCTGTCTCTTTATGGAAAACTGGATAACAAAGAAGAATATGCTTCAGACAGGAAAAATTTCAAAAGAAAAGTTTGATTCATGGAAATCAGATATGTTGGCATATTATAAGGATTCCAGACTGGATAATGAAGCCGATTAAAAAACTGAATAATTGCAGGCTTACACCTTTAGTAAAGAAAAAGCTCCGGCATACTCCTTCTCGCAAAAGGAATAACCGAAGCTATGTAAGTGATTGACCCGAAGGCTTTATAATCACCCTGAACAAGTAGATTATATCATAGCCTTTTGATGATTGCACAACAATTTTACAAAAAGGAGATGATATTTATGCCAGCTTACAAAGATGAAAAAACTGGTAAATGGTTCGCCAAGTTCTATTATACGAACTGGCAGGGAATCAAAAAACAGAAGTGGAAAAGAGGCTTTGCCACCAAAAAGGAAGCCTTAGGATTTGAAAGGGATTTTCTGGAAAAGCAGTCTGCCAATCCTGACATGACATTTCAAAACCTTTATGAAATTTATATGGAGGATATGGCTGCAAGACTTAAGCAGTCAACTCTTCTGACAAAAAAGGCGGTACTACAGACGCATATTCTTCCATTCTTCGGTAGCAAGCCGATAAATGAAATCAAAGCCTCAGATGTACGAAGATGGCAGGCGAAGCTTATGAGTTCGCCTAATAATTACTCCCAGACCTATCTGAAAAAGATTAACACGGAGCTTAACAGCATCATCAATTACGCCAAGCGTTTCTATGACCTTAACACCAATCCCTGCGGCAAGGCAGGCACCATTGGAAAAGCAAAGGCTGAGGAAATGGATTACTGGACTTACGATGAATATATTGCTTTCCGTGAGGGTGTAAAAGACAAGTCGCTATCGTATATATGCTTTGAAGTCCTGTACTGGACTGGTATGCGAGAAGGTGAACTGCTTGCTCTATCACCTGCTGATATTGACCTTGATAACAAGACAATATCCATCAACAGAACATATCAGCGGATAGAAGGAAAAGATGTATTTACATCACCTAAGACAAGAAAAAGTAAGCGAAAGATTCCGATTCCGGATTTTCTCTGCCAGGAGCTATCAGATTATATCCAGTCAAGGTATATGCTTGACGCAGATGAAAGGCTGTTCCCGGTAACAAAATCATATCTCTCACACGAGATGATAAGAGGTTGCAAAAACACAGGTGTAAAGAAGATACGAATCCACGATATCAGGCATTCGCACGCCAGCTTACTTATTAATCAGGGCTGTGATGCGCTGATGTTAGCAGACAGGCTCGGACACGAGAAAGTATCCACAACACTTAACACATACTCCCATCTGTTTCCACATAAA
>OLPW01002516.1_pt1 | contig 16114 bp, 14 predicted proteins | sample 1672161 | NCBI WGS metagenome assembly OLPW01 (sample SAMEA3136654, study PRJEB25190) | human gut metagenome
GGCTGGCCGTAAACCAATATGCGGAGAACGGGGCGCATACATCACGATGTGCGCCCCGCAACAGACGATATCCGAGCTAAGAATGTTTCTTCTGCATCAAAATATGCCGTATGCTATATTTCTCATAGAAGCTCTCCAGCTGATGAAGGAGCGTTACGGCGATACGACGCCGGAGCAATAACGGCGCATGTTCTTACCGTTTTTTCGCGGCGTCCGCGTCGGTGAACGCGAAGTCGAACGACATGCGGAACTCGCGGATACCGTCGTCCCGCCGGGCCCGGACGCACCGGGAGCGCGTCAGGGGCGAGAATCCCGGCCCGGAGAGGCCCTGCAACGCCTTGTACACTGTCTGGAGCAGGTCGAACATGGCGAACTCCGCCCCCGACGAGGGGGCCTGGAAAGAACCGTTGAAAACGCGGTTGTCGGCCACGCGAACGGTGAGCGACGCCTCTCCCTGCTGGAAGCCCCGACCGCTGTCTGAATAGCGTACTTCCTCCGCGTCGAGCAGAACGCAGGGAAAGCGCACGGGTAGCTGGTTGAAAAAATCGAGCTGTCCCCAGTCCTCGGCCGTATAGCGCAGGTCGGGGACGGTTTTCAAGGCCTCTTTTACGGCCGTTAAAGTGTCTTTAATCATACTTGAAAAAGGATTATTTGTGTGTCATTTTGGTGAATTTCGGGTCGATGTTTTTCGCCACCCATTCGCGCACGTTCCGTTCGCAGGTATCGCGGACGATGCGTCCGACGGCGGGATGGTCGCCGACGACCTGACGCCGGGGGATGTCGAACTCCGTTTTCTTAGTCAGGGCGAGGGAGCGGTAATAGGCGGCGGTGCGGCTTTTGCGGTCGGCCCGTTTGCCGGTAGCCCCTTCAGGCGGGACGTTGCGGTAGTACATCGCCCAGAAGTAGCGGCGCATTGCCGGGGTAACGGGCACTTTTCCGCCGCGGTTGTGGATGCTGAAATAGGGCAGCTCGGAGGAGAAGTAGAGGGAGCCGCGGGCGGCGGTACACCGCAGGGAACGGCGCATGGCTCCCGATACGACCAGCAGGGTGCCGCGTCCCGTATCCATTTTCCGCGCCGGCCAGGGCCGGTCGAAGAATGCCTTTCGGGTGAAGTTTCGGTTGAACTCGTCGAGCACTTCCACCCGGAGGTCGGATAAAATATTTTTGACTAATTCATTCATAATCGTTATATATTTGTAATATGGAAATACCAAAACAGGTACAAATTGCGGCTAAGGGCCTAATCGACATGTATGGTTATAATATAGACTACCTCGGCAAGTACGAGGGAGCAGAATATTATATGTTTGTTTTTCCCGAAGAAGCCATCACGGGATATCCTGTTGTGTATCAATATGCAAACAAACAAGTGTTGACTATAACCGGGCCAGAAGTTTTCAACATTATAGATTTATTTATCGAAGATGTCGATGAAGTCGATGTTGAATAGTTTATTGTCTATCCGCATAACTCCACTGGCGTTGTAAGTCGTCGTTCGTCCTCGTTTGCACAGGTACTCTAAGTTGTTCCATTCTCTTCCTGACCCTTTTTGGTTATCAATTTGTGGCTCTATTCTTCTTAATTCTCCGTCAGCAAATCGTTGTAAAACAGTAGCATGTCCGCCTCCGTTTTTCCAATAAATCGCGATTTCGTATATCCCTTCTTCGCTACATGCTTCTTGGAAAAATTGCATATAACGTTTTTCCGACATTTGCTTATACCCTTTTTTTACAAGCCAAGTATTTACACTTGTATATTGGGCTGGCGTTCCGTCGATATTTTTCCATACTTCCCAAGCGTTTGCGCCGTCGCTGAGATAGTCAAGTTTCGAGCCGATTGTGTTTCCCTTTGCCGTAACATCGAATCCTTTCAATCGTAAAGCGTAAGCCGGGACGCAGGTCTGACAATTAATGTGATATTGTTCATCCTCTGGTTTATACGCCGGATTCCTTCTATACTTATTCCCTTGATTATCTTGATAATTCCCTTTCGGGTCGGGAATAAATTCGGGGACGTAGCACGGATTCGCGGATTGTCTGTCTGCCTGCTCCACGGTCATAGGCTTTCCTTTCGTTATTCCGAGAGCCTCTTCCAGTTTGATGTTATGCACGGCAAGGGCTCGTTTTTCCTCGGCGGTCAGGTTGTCGGGCATTTCGGCAATCATTTCCTCGATGCGGTTTGCCTGCGCCATTTTCCCGACCGCCTTTTTGACCTGTCCGGCCGCCTCCCTGCTCAGTTTGTAGTATGGGTGTTTCGGCGGGAAGAGCTGGCCGTCGATACCGGGATTGAAACGGAAAATCCGTTTCTTCGGGGTATCGGTCATCCGGTCTCCGGCCTGTATGGCCTGTTTGTCGTCCGATGTCGGATATTTCCCTTTGAGCACCTGAACGGCGGTACAGCGGCAGTTCCAGCCGTTGGGCGGATAGTAATAGCGCCAGAAGTCATTCGACGGAGGGAGCGTTACGCCGTTCAGAGGGCGGTGTTCCTCGCGGACGTGGTCGTCGCCGGCCGTCCGGTATTGCAGGTCGTACCGGTCGCCGTCCTGCGATACTTCGGCCCAGGAGGCGGCCATCTGCGCGGAGCTTACGGCGAAATTGTACTCCGCCTCCAGGTAGCGCACGTTGTAGTTTGCGTCGATACGCCGAATATCGGTCAGGAACCGGGAGAAGCCTTTTACCGTACCGTCTTTCTCCCGCAGCAGCAGGGAGGCCTCCTTCAGCTCCTGTGCGGTCTTGAATCCTGAAAAGAGGAAAGCACTGTTATCCAGCTTTCGGGCCATTGCGGCGGGGATGACGTTGTCGGCCACGCCCGCGTCCATCGCCTCGCGGATAATACGGTAGGTTTCGCGCACCATGTCGGCGGCCGGTTCCTCCTCCATCATGTCGGGCGAGAACTCTCCGCGTCCGTGAAGCCATCGGGCGGCCCGCGCGAACACTGCCGCCCGGAACCGCCGCGGAGCGGATGTTCCGGCCAGTGTTACGGGGCGGAGGGTATCGCCGTACAGGTCGTCGAGGGCACTGTGCAGCCCGGCGTAATAATTAGCCGGGCTCAGGCGAAAAAACCGTCACGGGCCGCAAGGGGTACGGAGAGCGCGCCGGTCGAACAGGCATCTTTTCTCCGGGTTTATTTCGTATCTTTGCGCACCGATGAAGCGTCGTGAAGTGGAGATGTTGTGGAAACCCGGGAAGATTGAGTTGCTTGCACCTGCCCGCGATTTGCGGAGTGCCCGTGCCGCTATCGACTGCGGTGCGGATGCCGTTTACATGGGCGGACCGCGTTTCGGCGCGAGGCAGGCGGCCGGCAACAGCGTGGCGGACATAGCCGCCGTGGCGGAGTATGCCCGCCGGTTCGGCGTGCGTGTTTATGTGACGCTCAACACCCTTTTGTTCGATGACGAACTCGCCGATGCCGAGCGTATCGCACGGCAGGTGGTCGAAGCGGGTGCGGATGCGCTCATCGTGCAGGATATGGCCTATCTGGAGATGGAACTCGAAGGAGTGGAGCTGCACGCCTCGACGCAGACTTTCAATGCCTCCCCGGAGAAGGCGGCTTTCCTGGCCGACTGCGGTTTTTCGCGCGTTATTCTCGAACGTAACCTTTCCCTGGAGGAAATCAGGCGGATACGGGCTGCCACGGATGTGGAGCTGGAGTGTTTCGTGCACGGGGCGATATGCGTGTGTTACGGCGGGCGGTGTTACATGAGCCGTACCATGTCGCCGCGCAGCGGAAACCGGGGCGACTGTATGCAGGCCTGCAGGTTGCCCTACGACCTGCTGGATGCCGCCGGTAACGTGTTGATGGCCGGCAAACACCTGCTTTCGGTACGGGATATGGACCTTTCGGGGCGGCTCGGCGACCTGCTGGATGCCGGTGTCACCTCGTTCAAAATAGAGGGGCGGCTCAAGGATGAGGCATACGTGCGGAACGTCGTCGCATGGTACCGCACCCGTCTCGACCGGGAGATAGCTGCCCGTCCCGGACTGGTGCGGGCCTCTGAAGGGCAAAGCGACCCGGGTTTCGAGCCCGATTTGGCGCGTACCTTCTCCCGCGGACGTACCGAATACTTTTTCGACGGCCGGCGGGCGGGGGTTTCCACACCCGATACTCCGAAGGCCGTCGGCGGTTTCGTCTGCCGGGTGGCGCGTTCCGGTCCCGGGTGGTTCGAGCCGCAGGGCGGAGAGGCATTCGCCCCTGGCGACGGCATCTGTTTCATGTACGGAGGCCGGTTGGCAGGTACGAACGTGAACGGTACGGAAGGGGGGCGCGTGCAGCTCAACAAGGAATGGAAACTTCCGGCCGGGACGGAGATTTATCGGAATTACGACCGCCGGTTCAGCGTGCGTTTGGAGGGAGCCCGTGCCCGCCGTTCGGTACGGGTGTCCGTGACCGTGAGTTTTGACGAAGGTGCGGTGTCGGCAGAGTTCCGGGATGGAGACGGCTGTTCGGCGACGGCTTCCGTTGTCTGCGGCAACGGGGCGGCGCGGGAACCGGAGAAGGTGCTGGAGATGCTCCGTACGCAGTTTGTCCGGTCGGGCGATACCATGTTCGATGTGGCGGAGGTGTGTTTTGTGGACGGTATGGAGGGAGTGCCTTTCGTGCGGGTTTCCGAGGCGAACGCTTTGCGACGGGAGGGGTTGGAAGCGTTGCTGCGTCACCGGACGGAGCGCCGGACCGAGAGACATCCGGCCCGGGCGGCTGCCGGATGCCGTTATCCGTACGGTACGCCCGAGGCTTCGGAGAACGTAACCAATCGGCTGGCCCGCAGATTTTACGAACGTGTCGGCGGGGCGGGCGCTGCGCCGGGGTACGACCTGCAGGCCGACCTGCGTGGAGTGGCGGTCATGCGGACGCCGTTCTGTGTGCGGCGCGAACACGGCATGTGTCTGAAAGGGCGGCGGGATGAAGGGCCTGCTCCGCTGTGGCTCCGCCACGGGCCGTTCGTCTATCGTCTGGAGTTCGACTGTGCGCAGTGTATGATGAGCGTCGTTTTCGAGGGACGCGGTTGACGGGTGGTTCCGGTACGGAGTTCTTTTCCGTATTTTCGGTTGTGTTGAAATGGATTGAATCGAATCTCTTATGAAATGTACGGATGTTCCGGAGATATTGTCCCCCGAGTGGGAGGATTATGAGTTGGTCGATTGCGGCGGCTTCGAGAAGCTGGAGCGTTTCGGGCGTTATGTGACGGTGCGCCCCGAACCGCAGGCCATCTGGCACAAGTCCCTGCCCGAAGGGGAGTGGGAGCGTATGGCGTCCGCCGTTTTCCGGCGCGATGCCAACAGCGAGGAGCGCGGCCGGTGGCTGCTGGGGGCGGGAATGCCGGAGCAGTGGCGAATCGACTATCGTTACCGCGGCATGTCCCTGCGGATGCGGCTGGGCCTCACTTCGTTCAAGCATGTGGGCGTATTTCCCGAACAGGGTGAGAATTGGAATTTCATTTATGACAGCGTTGCGGAGCTGAAAGCCCGGCTGGGCAGGGAACCGCGCGTGCTCAACCTCTTCGCCTATACGGGCGGTGCGTCGCTGGCGGCCCGGAGTGCAGGTGCGGAGGTGACGCATGTGGATTCCGTGCGCCAGGTGGTGACCTGGGCCCGTGAGAATATGGAGGCGAGCGGATTGGACGGTATCCGTTGGGTGGTGGAGGATGCGATGAAGTTCGTTCGCCGGGAGGTCCGCCGCGGCAGAAGTTACGACGGTATCATTCTCGACCCGCCGGCTTACGGCCGGGGCCCGGAAGGGGAGAAATGGGTGCTCGGCCAGGATATCGGGCCGATGCTCGAATGCTGTACCCGGCTGCTGTCGGCGACGGACGGTTTTCTCGTACTGAACCTCTATTCCATGGGATTTTCGGCCCTGTTGGCCAAGAGTATAGTCGGCCAGCTTTTCCCCGTACCCTCGGCGGAAGAGTTCGGGGAGCTCTTCTTTTACGACCGGTCGGAAAAAATGCTGCCGCTCGGAGTGTTTTATCGGGCCCGCTACGGAGGAGACATGCAGGGCCCGGCGCAGAAACGACCGGAAAACAGCGGACGGTAGGAGAAAAAGATGGAAGCGTATCGTGTTGATTGTTATGTCTGTGTGTGATGTGTCGTAAAAAAAGACTGAAAAAAACTTCGGAAAAATTTGGAGTGAGAAAAAATTGCCCTATATTTGCACTCGCAATTGGGAAATATGAAATGGTTTCCGCAAACTATCAGTATTTTTCAATTGCACCACGAGGGAGTATAGCTCAGCTGGTTCAGAGCATCTGCCTTACAAGCAGAGGGTCCGGGGTTCGAATCCCTGTGCTCCCACACAACAGAGTGAAGTTGAGAGCCTCCCGATATCGGGTGGCTCTCTTTTTATACTGCACCGGTGAATTTGCTCGTATCGGATGATATTTGAAAGGTGGTGCCTGCAACGTGGAGAGACCTTCGGTTGTCGATGGAGTGAAGGTTTGTTTATTCTTGCAGGAATTTTAGGGGGTACGGTGCGGGTAGCGGCGAACCCTGTTTTTTCTATGCAGTAATCCGGCGAGAATTGTTTGCAGAAGTGTTTTTTCGTTGTCCGAGAGTAGTGCGGTTTTGCCGGCGCGGGCCCTGTGATAACGGAGCAGGTACGGAAGTTTCCGAGTGGAGACCGGCGGGATTTTGTTGCGGGATGGATGGGGCCGTTTCGCATTGTTGATAGTGTCCCGTTCTGCATCGAATCGGATGGATTGTATCGGAACCGTCGGATGGTGCCGTACTGTGTTCCGGGATGCTTTCTTCCGGAAGGCAGAGACAATGTAATCCTTTTATCTTTAATTTTGCGCGGCGTTTTCCGCCTCTATAGAGGGCGGGGCGCAGGGTAGGAATTGAAGGAGAACTGAAAAAGCATCGTCATGACAAAGGAACGTCTCATCACACCGGGTTACTGTTTCATCATCGCAGCGAATTTTCTGCTTTATTTCGGATTCTATCTTCTGATGCCGGTTTTCCCTTTCTACCTGACGGAGGTCTTCCATACCGGAAGCGCGACGATGGGCATCGCTCTTTCCTGCTATACGCTTGCCGCACTGACGATACGTCCCTTTTCCGGTTACCTGCTGGATACATTCGCCCGCAAGCCGCTCTATATCTTCGCCTATTTCATCTTTACGAGTATTTTCGCCGGCTACATCGTCGCCGGTACGCTTGCCGTTTTCATCATCCTGCGCGTCGTGCACGGTTTCGCGTTCGGTACCGTGACCGTGTCCGGCAATACGCTGGTTATCGACATCACCCCCTCGTCGAGGCGCGGCGAGGCGTTGGGATACTACGGTCTCGCCAATAACATCGCCATGTCCATCGGTCCTATGGTGGGGCTCTTCATGCACGATGCGGGGCTGAGTTTCGACGTGCTTTTCGTCGCTTCGGTCGTTTCGTGTTCGCTCGGCCTCGTCTGCGCCCTGCTTGTCCGGACACCCGTGAAACCCCAGGTGAAGCGCGAGCCCATTTCGCTCGACCGTTTTTTTCTTGTCAAAGGCATTCCGGCCGGCCTCGACCTGTTGCTGCTCTCCATCCCCTACGGTATGACCACCACCTATGTGGCCATGTACGCAAGGCAAATCGGTATCGTATCGGGCAGCGGGCTTTTCTTCACGCTGATGGCGGTAGGAATGGCCGTGTCGCGTCTGTTTTCGGGTCGGCAGGTCGATAAGGGGCGTATCGTGGCCGTCATCTCCTTCGGCATCTATCTCGTTTGCTTCTGTTTTTTCGGCCTCTCGTCATGCAAATGGCTGATGGCGGAGTTCCCCGCAGTCGGACGGTACGTCTTCTTCGGCATCGCGCTCCTGCTCGGGGTAGGATTCGGAACGATGTTCCCGGCCTTCAATACGCTGTTCGTGAATCTCGCACCCAACAGCAAGCGCGGTACAGCGACATCCACCTACCTCACGTCGTGGGACGTGGGTATCGGAGCCGGGTTGCTGCTCGGCGGTTACATCGGACAGGTCAGCACGCTGAATGCAGCCTATTTCGTCGGGGCATGCCTGACGGTGGTTTCGGCGCTCTTTTTCAATATCAAGGTCGGCCCCCATTTCGAGCGGAACAAGCTGCGGTGAGATTTCTTGTGTTTACGGGAATAGGTAGGCATAGACGCGAAGATATTTTCATATAACATATATGAATGTAAAAAATATGATATTACTATTGCTTTAGTACGGGAAACATATTAACTTTGTTTAAGGAAATAAACCCTAAGTTCTAACTTAAAACCAACCTGAAATGAAAATTTTTAATTTTTGTTTAGCAAGCGTTGCGGTTCTGTTTCTGGCTGTTTCCTGCGGAAAGGAAGAGTATGGAATGAGCGGGCGTAAAGAAGTTGTCGGTAACGACGGTTATGGACTGTCGGCAATGACGATGGATTATGACGAGGTGATGGGAAATCTGGCCCTGTCGGTCAGCCGGGCGATGCGTGGAAATACCGAATTCAGACAACTGATTCATGAGAATGCGTTGGAACAGTTCGACGGAGACTATGATGTCCTGTTAAAACATGTTGCGGATGATACGGTTTTGGCTGACGATGAAACGGTGGTTACACGGTCGGCGGACGGTACGATTGCCGTGAAAGACCTGCTGAGTGTCTATTTCCCTGAGGAGGGGACAGAAACCCGGAGTTCCGGTACGAATATTATAGAAGAACTTCAGAGGTTATATCCGAATCTGCAGATATCGGTACCTGTGCACGCGGAAGATTGGAATCCGGAAGAATATGTACCTGTCGTAGCGTTTTTGCCGGAAGATTATTGCGATGCGACTGTGACGGAGATTCCGGGATATGATGCGGCGGGAAATTTCGTGTGGATAGATGCGATAAATATTCCGGAAAACCCGGTTATAGTCGTAGGATTGTGTGAACGCACGGATGCGAACGGCGAGTTGTTGGATGGATATAATCCGGAGGCTGTTTATCCGTATCAGGATAATGTTGCAGGCGATACGCGTGGTTGGGGTGTGACAGCTCCTGCTGCTCCGACCAATTTGGCAGCCAATCGGGTTACGACGGGAGTTGCATTGTCGTGGGAACATTCCGGTACGGCAAACGGTTTTTATATATACCGTAAAGCAGCCAAAGGAGGCGCCTATCAGAAAATAGGTACGGTTACAGGAAGTAATAATAAGACTTATTTCGATTACAATCTTATTTCGAATGAATATTATTACTATTATGTTTCTGCCTATTCGGTGGGAGGAACCTTAACCGGCCAGCAAATTTCCGAATCCGGCCAGTCCAATGTCGTTTTCGTGCAGGCACCTGCTGCGCCTGCCGCTTTATCGAGTTTTACGACTCATTACAGTGGAAAAAATGTGGAACTTCGCTGGAATAACGACGGTGATAATTCTTCGCGGGTTGTAATCGAATATATGGTTCCAGAGCATCAGAGTGGGTATCAGCGTTTGATTACCAGATCGGGTGGAGTGAATAATTATATCTATTCACCGGCGTACCGGGGAACGAAGATTATGTACCGGGCCTATCGGGAGAATTCCATCGGTAATTCCGATGCGGTGTACGATTTTATTTATCCGCCTTATCGGAATGCGGATGCGAGTTCGCCGGTTTATGTGAAACAGATTAAGTTTACCGATTGGTCGCTGGAGCGCTGGCCTGCAGGAAAACCGGAGTTTTATTTGAAAGTCGTAGGAGCTACCGATGATGGAAAAACATATGAAATACAGAACCAGGTCGAGTTCAATTTCGATTCTAAATCGAATATATCTCAGGTGTTTAAGGATAAAAAGGTAGTGGATTGGCGGTGTTTTTCAGACCAGGATTGGTATTCGATGATTACGTTTTGCCTTGAAGAATACGATTTGCCGAATGCTGCCATAAGTTTTAAAATCAGTGCGGATATTGGTGTGAAAATTGCTGATGCTTTGGAAGTAAGAACAGGTGCAGAATTGGGTGTGCAATTTTCTAATAAAGGAGAAATGTGTGGGAATGCATCCATATACTATTTTGACAATCCGGAGCAATGGGTTGTTTTTCCGAATTATGGAGTGCAGATGTTGATTAGTGAACACGGCAATTAGGCTAATTGAATTGACTATCATGAAAAAGGTATTGCTATTGGCGTTGTGTGTCGTTTTATGGCAAACGCTGGAAGCTCAAAAGATTTCCAAGGAACGGTTACCGATAACGGTAGAAGCCGGTTTTGGTATATTTAATACAGATTTGAACTTGGATGTCTTCATGGATATGAATTATCCGACACAAGGAGGAAAAATTTATGGACAGGGTAATATCAAAGCGTTTAATTTGAAATTTACGACGGAAACACGTTACCGGAATCTTGATTTGATTTTTGGTGCGATGGCCTTAATAGGGGAGCGTTATAATCAGTTTAGTATTGGAACTTATGAAAAGGATGGGTATCAGTATCTGATGAACGGCGGCGGGGTGTATGCCGGAATCAGCCCGAAGTGGAAAACGAAGTATTTCGGACTGACATCGGATTTTGCAGTCGGTATTTTTCCGATAAAGGAGTATGCTTCGGCTGTATTGGCTGACGAGGCTCATCCGAATTTCACCAATGTAAATCAGAACAAGGCATCCGTGTTCGGAGCCATGGCTTCGGTGGGATTCTATGTGAACGTCTGGCGGATAGGAATCAATCCGACTTTCAATGTGCTCTATGCCGGTGGAGCGGGTGCGGGATTCTTCCTGTACGGTTTCATGCTGCCGCTGACGATTACGTTTTAGCCGCTGCGAAGAGGCAAGCACAGGGAGCCGGGAGGCTCCTTGTCTGTTTCCGGCCGGTCGGGCGAATACGCGGTTCATGTTTATTGATTACATTTGTGGACCGATTGCGGCGGGAGAGTGCCGCCGCTGTCGGTGCGGAACGGATTGGTAATTTAAAAGACGGAATAATGAAACGTTTGGCTGTGATTATGTTGTGTGTCGCTTTGCCGTTGTGGATACTCTCCTGCGGACGGTGCGGCAAGACCGGGAACGGCGAGACCGTGGCAGGCGCTGCGGCTGCGGGCGAGGTCGTAATCGCCGATTCGCTGCCCGTGAAGGTGCAGGTCAGGGATGGCTGCGGACGGATGGTGATTCTCAAGGAGCCGGGCAGAACCGTAGATGTCGAATTCGATTCGGGCGGGTGCGACCTGCTGTACGGCGAGATTACCGGGGTCGGCGATATGGCCAATGTACGGTTCAACCAGATTGTCATGCCCGACGGTACCTCGGACGGGCCTTTCGGCCGGAGTATCGAATACGGCTTGGAACAGCAGGGGACGTATCATCTGCTGATAGGGGAGAGCCTGATGGCGGGTGAGCCGTGGGGCGGCGAGTTCATGCTCGAACTGTGGCTGGGTTGCAAGGTTCCCTATACCGAGGGACATAACTATTTCGTCAACAACAGCTATACCGAAGACCGGCTGCCGGCAGCCACCATCACCACGCGCGAGGAGTTCGATACGGTGTTCGGCAAGGCGCCCGTAATGGGGTCGCTCCCCACGCCGGTGGATTTTGATACGCAGTATGTGATAGCCGTCATAGAACCTATGACGGACGAGGCCGTTTACCTCGAGGTGGAGAGCTTGGTGAAGATAGGTGACAAGTTGATAATGACCTACAGTCGGGAGACGGGGGACAGGCGTTCCTACTCCGTGCGCCCTATGCTGATGCTCGTGGTCGACAGGGAGTATGCGGGCGAGGTAGAGATAGTGATGGAGTGATTGCCGGTTGCGGTGCGTCGGCGGGTGGAAGTGGCGCATCGGCTCCGTTTCGGCGGAAGGAAAAGTGGTTGGATGATGGAGTGCGACGTGATACGGACCGAACGACTTCGGGCGGGTGTATGGCGGGGGGAGGACACGACGGAGTTTATCCGGATGAATGCCGACAGCCGCGTGATGCGGTATTTCCCGAAGCGGCTCTCGCCGGAGGAATCCGTGGAGTTTCTCGGTCGGATAAAGCGGGAGTTTGCAGTGTACGGTTACGGGCTCTTTGCCGTGCGGGAGCGTACCGGAGGACATTTTGTGGGGTTTGTCGGGCTGCACCGTTTCGATTTCGATGCGGATTTCGCTCCGGGTGTGGAGATAGGGTGGCGGTTGCTGCCGGAGTATTGGGGACAGGGGTATGCGCCGGAGATGGCGGCGGCGTGTCTGGCATACGCCCGTGATACGCTTCATCTAAAGGAAGTCTTCTCTTTTACTGCTGTGCAGAACCGGCCCTCCGAACGGGTGATGCAGAAACTCGGGATGTGCCGGGTGAAGGAGTTCGACCATCCGGCCGTTCCGGCAGGCCATCCGCTGTCGCGGCATGTGCTCTATGTGATGGAGTTCCGGAAGGGAGGGTGAAAGTTGCGACCGTAAGGCAGGGGAGGGAATTCCTTCCCTGTCGCTTTGATGGGCGGCAGGGCGTGGAGTGTCCGGCTTTCTGAGGTTGCGGTACATGGAAACGGAGGAGATTTTCCCGGCGTGGAGAGCTTGCGGGGCTTTTGGTTTCCTGTGGTAAATGTTATCTTTGTGCCTAAGCAAGTATTAACAGCAAAAAAGGATTTCACACATGAAGAAAGGTATCTTGTTGGCGGCTTCGCTCGTGGTTGCGGGAGGTATTGCGGCCGATGCACAGTCCATAACCGGCGATGACGTGGCGCGGATGCGCGACCGTTTCCGCGGCGACCCGTCCGTCGTGGCCATACAGAACGTATTGACCTCCAACGGCGATATACGGGCCCTGGCGCTGAACCACGGGCTCGACGGTAAGGTGGACCATTATTTCAAATACAGGGTGAATGTGAAGGGGATTACCGACCAGAAGCAGTCGGGCCGCTGCTGGATGTTCACCTCGATGAACGTACTCCGTCCTTCGGTCATGGAGAAGTACAATTTGGATGAGTTCGATTTTTCGCATAACTATCTTTATTTCTGGGATATGCTCGAAAAGGCGAACCTCTTCCTCGAAAACGTGGCCGCGACCGCATCCAAGCCGATGGACGACCGGGAGGTCGTACACTACTTTTCCGCTCCGCTCGACGACGGCGGGGTATGGAACCTCTATTACAACATTGCGGGCAAGTACGGGGTGGTGCCTGCGCAGGTGATGCCGGAGACTCCCCATTCGGAGAATACGGCCCAGATGGTGGCGCTTATCAACGAGAAGCTGCGGGCCGAGGGGTACAGGCTGCGGGAAGCGCTGGCCGGTACGAAAGGCAAGGCCCGTGCGGCGGTGGTGAAGGAGCATAAGGATGCCGCGCTGAATGACGTTTACCGGATGTTGGCGCTGTGCCTCGGCGAACCTCCTGTCGAATTTGAATGGAGGTTCCGTGACCGTGCAGGCAATCTCGTCTCCAAAACCTATACGCCGCTGGAGTTTTATGCCGAGATTACTCCGGACGACTATTCTCCGGAGAACTACATCATGATAATGAACGACCCCACGCGCGAATATTACCGGGTGTATGACATCAGCAACTACCGCAATACGGTCGAAGGAGTGAACTGGGTGTACCTCAACCTGCCGAACGACGCCATCAAGCGTGCAGCGCTCGCCTCCATCAAGAATAATGAGGCCATGTATGCGTCGTGCGACGTGAACAAGCACCTCAACCGCAGGACGGGTGTTATGGACCCCGCCATGTACGACTACGGCGCACTCTTCGGGGTGGACCTGTCGATGGACAAGAAGGCGCGGATACTGACCCGGCAGAGCGGGTCGAGTCATGCCATGACGCTTATCGGTGTGGATACGGACGAGAACGACGTGCCTGTGAAGTGGGAGTTCGAGAACAGTTGGGGTACGGAGTACGGCAACAAGGGATACCTGACCTTTACGGACGCCTGGTTCGACGAATACATGTTCCGGCTCGTCATCCACAAGCGGTATCTGGATGAGAAGGCCGTCGAGGCGCTTTCGGGCGAACCCGTCGTACTGCCCGCGTGGGACTATATGCACTGATGCGGAACGAAGAGTGCGGAAAGCGGAGGGCGGACGACAATCCGCCCTCCGCTTTCCGTGTTCCGGATGATGGCGGGGAGTCGGCCGGCCGGTCAGAAGTAGTCGGAGAAGTAGGGCTGTCCGTCGGGGATGATTTCTTCCAGAAGTCGCAGCGTCCGTTTGTCGGTGTGCAGCCGTTCGATTCTGGCGAGATAGGAGGGGCGTTTGTAGCCCATGAGCATGGCCGAAAGGGTCTGTATGTCGAGTTCCACCGCTTTGCCTGCCGGTTCGTCGGTCACGGAGACGGTACCTTCCCGGTCGGTTGCGACACTGAAGATGCCGTTGTTCCACTCCGCCATGGGGTCGGTCACGACGAAATGGAAGGGGCGTATGCTCCCTTCGAACGGATAGAGGCGCAGGAACTGGGCGACGTCCACGATGCGGGCCATGAAGTAGGGTTCTATCGTCTCCTGTATCTGACTTTCGTCGAGCAGGAAGGCCAGCGGTTCGCCCGTGTAGATGTGTCCCTTCACGGCGTCTATCATGGAGTAGTGCGCCCGGATAAAGTTCCACAGCCCCTTGCGGGCCTCCTGCGTGAGATAGACCATTTCGCGGATGTGGAAAACGTCCTCCTCCACCCAGTAGAGCAGGAATCCCTGGGGGGTATCCTTTGCGTCGTAATAGACCGCCGCCGTCCGTTCCTCCTCGTTCTCCCAGCGCCAATACTCCATCCACTCGAAATCGTTGCGGATGAGGGCGCCGTGCGTGCAGCGGGCGAAACGGTCGTACGTTCCCTTGACGTCTTCGTCGCCTACGGGGAGCCGCTCGACATGGCCCGGCACCTCGACGGTTTCCGGTATCTCCGTATCTTTCAGGGTAAAGGTGATGTGGTCGGACATGATTTCCCACCCCTTGCGTCTGTAATAGGGAATGGAGTAGGGATAGAGATAGGAGACATACTGCTCCGCCTTGCGCATCTTTTGCAGTGCAAGCCGTATCAGGTCGTTCATCAGGCCCATGCCGGCGAATTCGGGGTAGGTGCCCACTCCCGTCACGCCGCCCATTCTGAAGATGCGGCTGTGAATGTTCACTTCGCACGGATAGATACATATCTGCGACACGAGTTCGTCGTCGTGGGTGAACCAGCCGAATACGTCGGCTTCCTGCAGAATAGGACGTTTGGAGCGTCTCAGTTCCCCGTCCTCATAGCCGCTCTCCTCCAGCTCCCGGTCGGTGACCTGAAAGACATATCGCAGCAGTTCATTGTATTGGTCGAGGTATTTCAGGCTGACGGGTTTTATCTTCAGGCTCTCCTTTATCTTATTTTCGTGCATTTGTGTCGGGTTTGTTCCGTGCAAATTTATTGAAAATTGTCGAGCATTGGAACGGAACGTGGCCGCTGTCCGCATCAGGACATGAAAAACCCTCCGTGTACCGACGGAGGGTTTCGGCTGCAGGCCCTGCACGGCGGGCATCAGTAGGTGCGTTCGCGCACCGCGACGAGCTCCTGCCACTCGGGGTGGCGGCGGATGTAGGAGGCGACGAATCCGCACTGGGGGATGACCTTGCTCCCCTGTTCCCGGATGTCGGTGAGTGCCTTGAAGGCTATCTGGCTCCCGACGCCCTGGCCCGCGTGGTCGTAAGGCACCTCCGTGTGGGTGAGCGCCACTTCTCCGCCCGGTGCGAGATAATACTCTATCATGGCTATCTGGCCGTCTTCCAGGTCGAGTTCGTACCGCCGTTTGGCGGTGTTGTTGCTGAATCTGTAATCTTTCATGGCAGTATCGTTTGAATCGGTTCCGTTACAGATAGAGCAATAACCCTGCCACTGCCGAGAGGACGATGATGAGGATAGGATTCACCTTTTTGAACGAAGCGAGGAAGGCGGCGGCGAGTATCGCCCAGCTTTTCCAGTCGATGAAGGTTTCGGGGGTGAGGAGCAGGAGCGCCGCGGCCATTATCATTCCTATCATCATCGGTTTCATTCCCTCCATGGCGCCGGACACGTAACGGTTGGCGCGCAGCCTGAGATAGAACTTCGTGGCCGCAAGCATCAGGGTAAGCGACGGGATGCAGGCAGCCAGCGTAGCGAGGGCCGCACCCCAGACCGTACCCGTCACGGCATATCCGACGTATGTGGCGCTGTTGATGGCGATAGGGCCCGGCGTGACCTGTGAGATGGCGATGATGTCGGTGAGCTGTTCGGATGTGAGCCATCCGCGCTTATGCCGAC
>OLPW01002518.1_pt1 | contig 16110 bp, 7 predicted proteins | sample 1672161 | NCBI WGS metagenome assembly OLPW01 (sample SAMEA3136654, study PRJEB25190) | human gut metagenome
TATCGAGCATTTTGGCAACGCAGATGCCGTGCCGCAGCCGCCGGAGCGGTGCTTAGGCCGTAAGGCGGGAATTATGCGGTGTTGCCAATACTTTCTCAAGTTGCAGGCCATCTGCTATTGCTTAAATCGTCAAATTATTCCCGCTTGGTTTCCAAGGAAATCCTCTGTATTAGAATACAAATTGTATTATTTTGTAAGTTTAATACAAACATAGCGTTGTATTCCCGCCATTTCACATCACGTTTCCACGTTTTTGTCTATCAAGCAGCATGCCAACTTCTGCCCTCGCTCTCTCCATATCAACTTTCGCCTTTCTCCCTATCCCGCCAAATCCCATCGTTTGGTCGGCTGTTTTAATTCCAAATCGTATAATACAGCTCATATATGCCATTTTGTTTTTAGTATTTTCCTTCTACTCCGCCTGACAGAATAACCAATACCCTGTGTAAAATTGCAACTCTTCCCTTTCGCAGCGTACAGTGTTGCATCTTTACACAGGGTATTACTATCCCTGTCGTATTATAAAAAGGTAATTCACCCTGCAGATTGTTGCTATTTACACAGGTTTCCCCTCTTTTTTGGTTCCCCGCACCTGATTCACCCAAAATCCGCTTTATTTTGCAAACGCTGCATCGCGCTTTTCCTCATGTTTTGCTCTGTAAACCTGTGTAAAATTCCAACATATTTCTCCTTTTTTCCTATTCTCACCTTCTATCCGTTTTGTTGTAATTTCGCACAGGTTTATGTTTTGTAGTATTTTCAGGCTGCTTTGCATACAAAACGGCACCGCGTCTTTCAAAAAACGCGGTGCCGCCTTTGATTTATTCAAGATTTTGAAGTGCTTACCCTGCCGTGCTGTTCTGCTCTGTCAGCCCCGTAAACACCGGGTCGTTCAGCAGCATTCCGGGAACAACATATCGGTAGGTGATTGCCTGCCTGCCGTTGATCACACGCACACTATCGTTGGCCAGTGCCAGCTCTTTCAGGGTTTGCATATCCTCATCGTTCAGATAGATGGAGATCTGCTCCAGGCCAGATGTCTGCTTATACTTTGTCCCGTTTGTAACGGGAACATAGCGGCTGCTGACGGGGTTCAACTCGTAATTCTGCACCCCGCACAGGCGCGCTTTCGCAGCCTGTTCATGGATCAGCTCCGATGTCAGGGTGCCCAGCCGCGTGCCGCGCCAGTCCGCTTCGCTTTGCAGCACTGCCCGCACAGCCAGGTGCAGCCGGATGACAATTCGCTGTTTCATATCGTGGATTCCTGTATTCCTATTTACATGGATTTTTGTTGCTTGCTGTTTTCGTGGATCTGGATTATTCCACAGCATCAATCAGTGCTTTCAGCTCCTGCGCTGCCGCAATCAGCTCCTGCATCTGGTCCGACATTGCTTTGCGGTCCTCTGCCGTATAACTGCGGATCTTAGCTTCAATATTTTTTGCCGCTGCAATTTTACGCAGTTTGCGGGCCGTGGTAGGCAGCTTGGCCGAAATAAAGTTGTGGTCTTTATCTACTGCCGCCGCCTTGTTTTCCTGCGTCTTGGCCTGACCGATTGCATCCTGTGCATTTTGCAACGCTGCTGCAAATACGCTCTCGCGCTCCTGCATACTGCGGCGTTCCACTGCTACATCCAGCATGGCTGTGGTCAATGCGTCCTTAATGGCGCGGCGCTCATGGCTGCGTGGGTCAAGGGCTGCGATTTTCAAAAACATTGCGGCTGCACGGGCCTGTTCTTCCAGGGTCAAGCGGAGATAGGTTTCGCACTCGGCTCGGTTCAGGAATTCCTCATCCAGCAAGCGGCGCAGGTCAGGGTTGAGATCATTCTGAATCGAAAGCGCCTTATCAATCGTGCGGGAATTCAGCGGGCTGACCTCTTTCAGCGCTTTTTTCGCTTCCGCTGCGCTCAGGTTATACGGTGCTTTCTGCAGGTTTTCCACAAAACGCGCCGCCGCCTGGCGCATCACACGTTCATTGCTGATGCCGCCGCGCACTTGCAGGTTTGCGCTGTCAATATACACAACTTTTTCGTTTTCCGTCAAGTTGCGCACCACTTTGCACTGCACTTTCTGCCATTCACTCATGCGGTTGGGCAGCTGCTTTTCTTCCTGATCGCGTTTATCCTGCTCCACCAACAGGCGCAGCGCACGCAGGCGGCGCTCGCCGGAAAGCAGCACATATTTTCCGCCAACACCGGTCTTAGGGAACACAACCAGGTTGTGCAGCAGCCCCGCGCGGCGGATATCATCGGCCAGCAGCGCAATATCTTCCTCGGTATCCAGCTCACGGTAAAGGGCATTATCCGGGTTTTCTTCAATATCATTGATATTGATCTCGCTGTATTCACCGCCCGGCTCCTGGTCGCCGCGCGCGATCTTACTTAACGCTGCTTCGTTTACTTTAAAGCCTTTCTTCTGCAGTCGGTCCAGTTTGCTTGCCATCACTCTGCCTCCTGTTCAACGCGCGTTTTCAGCTCGGCATACACCTTTGCATAATCCTTTGCCGGGTTGCTGCTGCGTGCACATAGCACAACCGGCGCACCAAGGCGGGTGCTATCCTTTACAGCCTGTCCCTTACGGATTTCGGCAGCAAACAGCTTGCTGCCCAGCTGGCTTTCCCGCAGTTCATTGCGAATTACTTCGGTCAGGGCAGTTTTTTCCACCATAGTCAGGATAATGCCCAAAACATCAATTTTTTCGCCCTCATCGTGCTCCAACTGCTGGCACATGGCCACAGTGCGGTACACACTGTCACGGCTGTAGTCATCGCACACGCAGGGGATCAGCACAAAGTCACTGGCCATCAGAGCGTTGGTCACCATTACATCGCGGGACGGCGGGGTATCGATCAAAATATAGTCGTATTCGCCGGCAACCTGTGCCAGGCACATGGCCAAAAACATATTGATACTGGTGCTTTCGGACTGTTCCAGGATTTGCAGCTGCTTGGCCGCCATTGGGGTGTTGCCATTTGCCGGAATTATATCAATATTATCAAACTGCGTGCGGGAAATATAGTTCTGCGTGCCGCTGATGCCATAGGCACGGAACATATCATACACGCCAGCGCGGTCAAAAGTATTATCGGTTACACGGGCGCCCGTCAGGGTATAGGTACAGTTGCCCTGGGCATCCATATCCACAACAAGCACCCGCTTGCCGTCCTGCGCCATCAGCGCCGCCAGGTTGCAGACGGTAACGGTTTTTCCCACGCCGCCTTTTTCAATGCAGACTGAGATACAATATCCCATTGTTTTCCTCCTTGCGAGCGCCTTTGTGTAGGCATCTCTTCGTTGCTGTCGGTTAATCTTTACCTTTTGTTCGGTTCTTTTGCGGTACCGCACGCCGGTATCTTAATCTAACTGCGGGTTGCAAAAACGGGCACCCCATGCCGTGCGGCATCTCTTCGTTGCTGTTATAGTTTCTATTATATCATATGCTTCGCGTGTGTCAACGGATATTTTGACGAATATTATGCAGGCATCTCTTCGTTGCTGTTCACGCTTTTCCTCTGCCGCTTTTTCTTCCCATCCTTCTTCACTTCATCCAGGCATTCCCGCTCACGCACCTTCATTCTCACCTATTATCCCAAGGTCTATCTGAAATCAAAAAACGCCGGATATTTCCATTTCTCAGCTGCACCCCAACAAAAAAGCAGCGGCCAGCAATCTGCCAGCCGCTGCTTACCTTATTATAATAGCGTTCCCGGATGTTCCGCTCCGCTTCATCTCAATTACTCTTCGCTGTCATCCGGGATATCTTCCTCAAAAGCATCCATCCAGCTTTCGTTGTGCCACTTATCTTTTTCACCTTTTTCCTTGGCGGCAACCTTCTGCCGTTGTGCCTGGTCGTTCATTATGGTGCCGATCGGGTTCAGTGCGCGTTCTTCAATAATGTGGTAGAACAGCCCCATCGGGTTATTCACGTTGGGGTCCTTGGCGGCCTTTGCCCAGAACACATCAAAGTCCAGTTCATGCGCCATAGCTTCCATCAATGGGGTCAGGCTGCCATACTTTTCAATCACTTCATTCATGCAGGCCAGATAATGCAGCCGCATTTCGTCTTTCAGCCCATTGCGCAGGCTGGAAGGCGATGGCACGCACCGCGCTGCCAGGTGGCGGTAAATTTCGTGGTAAGCGCCGCGCTGGCCGCTCGTTAACGTCTTTTCCAGGTATCCATCATCTACAAACTTTGCAAACTCTTTTCGCATGTCCTGCCGTTTTACAATCGTTTCGGGAATCAGTTCTACCTTGGGCGGCTCAGGCTCCGGCAGCGTTTGCTGTACCGGCTCGTCCATCACATGGTACTCCGCTTCCAACAGCTCCTCTTTGGGTTCTGCTGCCGGCTTTGCCTTGCGGAAAATATAAATGCGATAGTTATCCATATCCTCGCGCAGCACCTTGTTCAGGTACCGCGCCGGGCTGCGCATCGTCTGCGACCGGGGAATGATCTCCTGTGCATAGCGGGGTGCCACACCGGCCAGCCAACTGGTCAGCCCGCCGCAATCCAGGATGATGGCATTCATCTTTCCAAACACCGTTTTGTTGCCGCCGTCCTGCTCGCCATCGCCTGCCTGGATGGTGCAGCAGGCATCTGCCAACACATCAATGATCACTTCCACCGCGTGCAGCTCTTCGGGCGTAATCTCCGCGCGCAGCTGATCCATGCGCGCTTTCACAACAATTTCCTCCCGCAGCTCGGTGCGGTGGCGTCCAAAGGAATAGGGGATCGTTGTTTCCGGTGCCGAAACATAATCAAAGGTGATCACGCTGGGGTCATCCAGCAGCGAATCCTCAATTGCCACGGTGGGGCGGCCCTTCTTTTTGCTCTTTTTGCGCACCGTGCTGTTGATGCTGTCCAGGTTGGCCTGTGCGGCGGCATCATCCACCGGGTCAATCGTTACCACCAGCGAAAGAACCTTCTGCCCTTTTTTTTCGTACACATCGTAATTAAAAATAATATCCGTCTTTTCGTTAATTTCCGCCTTTGCCTTTTCCAGTGCCAGGCGGCGGAAATCCGACCATCGATTGGCCGTATACGAAAGCTGTTCATACAGCATGCTCAGGTTCCATACCAGCGGTTCCCCGGCCGCTTTCTTTTTCAGGTACAGGCTCTGGTAACTTTTGCACAGCTCGTAAATGCGGATGGAATAGGTGGACCGCATCAGCATGGTGTAGGTCACATCCATGGTGGTATACAGGGTTTTCAGCTGCACCAGGTGCGGTTTCAGCACCGGATCCAGCGTGATGGTCATGCGCGCGCGGCCCTCATCAATGCGCACTTTATCGATCCAGCGGAATGTTTCCACCGTGGAAGTTCCGTTATTCTTGATCCACTGGATGGGCGCGTTGGCCAGCTCCTCAATATTTTTGCGCACCTGCTTGTACAGCGCCCCGCTGTGCGGGTCCATGCCGGTCATCTTGATAAAATCATAAATGCTCAGCTCATAAGAGGGCAGGTCTGTATCCTCCGGCTTAATCATCGAAAAAATATGCAGCATCAGGCGCTGCTGGCTCAGCGTCAGGTTGTTGCGCGTCATCTGTACAAGGTCATTGGATTTGCGAACGATGGTCTGGTCCCCGCGTTCTTCAAACGTAACGACAAACGGATCATCTTTTTTCTGTTTACTTGCCGCCATAAGCAGGGGCCTCCTATATCGGTTGCTGTATCCCGGGTGGTCACGCACATCATGCTAAACATTATAGCACATCCTGTTGTCCAGCGCAAGAATTGCAAATTTACACAGGGTTTCACCGTCATTACCCTGTGCAAAATGCAACACCCGCGTTGTGGTTTGCCATATATCCTGTGGGGGTTGCAGCCCGGGTGCAGGTTACACAGGGTTTTATTGTGCTTTTCTGTCCTGCTGTTTCAGGGTTCTGTAACCTGATGGAATGGCAACACCAATTTTTTACCGTTCTCCCCCATCTCCCGGCTTACCTCTGGTTGTTATTATGGCTTAGATGTTTAGTTCTATATTAGTAATAGGTAGAGCCTGTGTAATTTAACAACGTAAACCTGTGTGTTCAACCAACTGCAGCCTGTGCATTCCACCACCATTTTCCTGTGCGGAAAGCAACCTGCGTAAAGTTGCAAATAAGCCAAAAACAGCCAAACCTGTGTAAATTGCAACACGGGGAACGGGCCTATCCTGTGTGGTTTTCCAACAGGTACGCGGGTCACGGCGGGGCAGGGGAGCGGGAATACCCTGTGTAAAATGCAACTGTTCCGGGGGTAACCTGTGCGTTTTTCCAACGGTAAGCGGCATAGGGAAACAAGGCAATCCTGTGCGTTTTTCCAACACGTTTCGGGAATGTTCGGCACAGAATGCGGGCAATACCCTGTGCAAAATTGCAACAGCTCACAGCTGCTTCAAATAGATCAGTTGCAAATTTACACAGGGCAGCACCCCTTTTATAATAAGGTAAGTGCCGCACAGAATGGCGCGTGAGGGGTTGCAGTTTACACAGGATAGATTGAAAGCTGGGAGCTGGAGGTGTATCTGAAAACAAAGAAAAAGCTCGTCTGTTTCAGTAAACGCAGCCGGATTTTGTGCTTGCGAAAGATCCGCTATTTTCGTTGCTCTCAGATGCACCTCAGGAGCTAGCGCAAATAGAGATCGGCAATGGGGAACCGGGAATCAGGGGCGGGGCAGGGGGGACAAAAAAGCGAATGGCATATCTGCAGCAAACCCGCACCCCGTTGTAAAGGGAGAACGGCGTCCCGTTGGCGGGCGTGCAATCCACCAAACCCGCACCCGCCGCCGCAAACACCGCAAACCGTTTGCAGGGGCGCGGTGTACCCATCGCGCCGCAAAAAAACGGGAACCGTGCGCCGCAAACCTGCCATCCCTCCCACAAGGCGCCCACCCAGCCGCCATGCCCCGCCGCAAACAGGCGCATGCGAAACAAATAATTGCGCAAAAACAGGAAAATGCAACAAAAAAGGCGAATTTTGCCGCAAAGTTGCGCTCTGTGTGCGCAGAGGATCATAAACGCGCGGTTAAAGTATATAAAAGGGACCGCTGCCAAAAAGAAAATCAGGAATAAATTATACAAAGGCTTTGAATACATTGTATAATTGGAGGAAAACGCAATCAGTAAAAGTGCTGAAAAACAGGAATTTACGTGGATTGTATTGCCTTTCTGGTATAAAGGTGCTATACTTTAACACTGAAAAGTAAATGCGCAATGAGAAGACTCGATGCGGTTTTTTTTTGAAAACAACATGGCAACGGTTGCGCAAGTAAAAGAAGCTGGCTTCTTTTACTGTTTCACAGGAATCCCCTGTGGAACAATGTGCTTTCATCAAGCCAGCGCGAAAGGCGAGTGAGCAGATTGAATAGAACAGGGAAAAACACAACAGGTTGGGCGCGCCGGCTGACAGCGCTGCTTGTCACCGCTTGCCTGGTTATGGCAATGGCCCTGCCTGTATACGCCGAGGTGGATCTTCTGCCCGACGCACCTGACGAAGTAGAGCTGCTGGAGGATGAGCCGGGAACGGCCTCCGGGGAGGATAACGTTCCGCCGGAGCAGAACGCCGCCACCCCGGTGCCGGATGCCGCCACCCCGGAACCGGAACAAAGCGCCGAGCCGGAGCAGCCCGCCCCGACCGAAACGCCGGAGCCCACGGCAGAACCCGCCCTGACCCCGGAACCGGCAGCCACCGCAACGGCCACCCCTGTGCCGACCGTGACCCCCACCGCCACCCCGGAACCGACCGAACAGCCGCAGAAGATGTACGCCGCAAAAAGCGTGGATAACGTGCAGGCAGTTAGTGAGACGGGAGTGCCGGATACTTACACGCTCTATTTTGCAGTGCCTCGTAAGTGGAGTGGTTTTACAAGCGTTAAAATTTATGCAGTAGATACAAACAACGATAAAGAGCCGCCGTATACGCTTGATATGCAGGAAGCTGACATAACGAAGGACGGAAGAAAAATTTATTCTGCGGACCTGAATAAGAACAAACACTATCGATGGGGAGGATTGAATGGACTAGAATTTCACGGATATAAAGGGGATACGCTTGAAGATAGTGTGGTAATTGCTGATGTAAATACACGTACGTGGTGGAAGACGTTCGATCCAACTCGTGACGATTATATCGGCGGCAACTACTATGATCCTGAAGCAGAGGGCGAGAAGTGGTCTACCTATACGGTTACGGTTCGCCATGATGATTTCGCTGGCAAAGAGATGTCCTTTGAAAATAAAACCAGTGAAACACTAACGGACGTCAAAGCCTGGTTTTATGAACCGAATAAAGAAACAGGAAAACTTGATCAGGTCGGTGACCCAATATCCTTAAATAGTGATGGGGTGGGTTCTGGTATTGCTTCTGGTTCCACAGCAACCTTTACCATTCCTAACGTTCTTTGCTCTTTTGTTCGCTTTACCGCGAGCGATGGCGATAAGGATAAAGAAATAAGTGAATACTACAATTTTTATAATGAGAAAGTAACAGGAGAAAATCAGAAACGCTTCCAGTATTCCGAAGGTCAATGCTATTGCTACATGTACAATGGTATTGAGGATGCAACATGGGGGCGTCCCGGTGCCACCCGCATCTATTACGATGCTACTTTTTCCAAGATGGCATTGAATGGAGATACCGACGACTTTTCAATCCCCAAAGCCAATAATAATAATAAAGAGACCATTTATTATCGGATAAAAGGAGACGGCGTAGAATCCGAAAGCGGCACGCTGGTAAAAGATGGTACAAACGAAAATCTTTATTATATTGACATTCCCCAAGGATATCGTTCAATCATCTTTTCCGGTGATGCAATTAGCAGAGACGATGAGACAAAAGGAAATGGAGTAAGTACAGCGTGGCTGACGATTCCCACAGATGGCAATAATTGCTTCTATGCGGATACGAATGACGATGCAGTATATAAAGGTACCACTCGTGGCGGCTACTGGGCTCCAAAAGGTACCCTGCGTGATGCCGAAAAGGGGAAAAATACTGACACTACTGGCACTAAAGTAGTAGATATTAAATCCGCTCCTTTTACGGAAGAAGCAAACACAAAATATGTTACCAGTACGCTGTATGACTATTATACAGATTACGAACTGAACGGCAATAACCGTGGCAGTTACGATAAAAATTCTCCTACTGTAAGTCACCGCAACTGGGTACCCTTCCGTGAATTTGATCAGGCGCTGAGCGATTATTATAAGAATGCAAATGCCCCATACCCGCTTTATACCGGACATTTCCAGCCTGGAGGAGGAACTAACTTTAGCGATATTGCTGGGACATTAAATTTGTTTGGGTACAACACAAACGATCGGCGTTTTATGGCAATCAATAACTCTCAGTATAATGAAGATTCTCAAAACAATGACAATAATCATACATACTATGCCTATCAGGGTTTGGTTGCGAATAAAACATCCACCGGTAAAGCAGATGGAGCACCGTTGTTAAACGGAACAGAAACAGCAATAGTAGAGCCGCACTTTAACAAAGAGTTCCTCTTAGGAAAGAATAGTAAAAATGCAAAGCTTGGTGAAGTGTATGAGAATGTAAAGTTCCCATTTACTAAAGTGAAAAATCTTTTTGGTAATGAGACGAACGTTGATTATTGGTGCTTTGACAGCAAGGATACAACCTTGTATCTAAAACAAGATTCGGGACAAAATTCGGATTCAAAATATTTTCTCCAAGAAAGTACCACTAACAGAGATCCTTCAAAGAATGTGAGTGCGTTATCGAACCCGAAAGACCCTTATGGCTACTTCCCGTTCAATGAAACAGCAACCCCTGGTGTGTTTTCTACCTACAATTACGGCTTTGGCACCAAGCTGCAGATGGATTTTACCCTGACGGATGACGGCATGGTGAAAACAGAAAAGGCAGATGGAACAACGGAAAAAACCAGCATCAAGTTCTTCTTCTCCGGTGACGATGACGTTTGGGTATTCATTGATGGTCAGCTGGCGCTTGACGTTGGCGGCGCCCATGGTGAGGTTTCCGGCCTGCTGGAATTTGGCGAGAAAGAGGAAGATGGAAAGAAAAAAAATAGTGTAACAGCCTATGTCAGTAGGGTCAAAAAAGGCGGAACGTCAGATAAAGATGATAAAGATGAAAAAAATGGCAATACCTCTGTCAAGACCGTAACATATAATAAAAATAAAGATAATAAAGAGGTCATCGATTTCTACGCGAAAGGCACTACTCTTACATTCGACAAAGGCCAAAAGCACACCCTTACCATGTACTACATGGAACGCGGTATGTGGGAATCCAACATGGCGGTGGCGTTCAACTTCCCGGATAATAACGAGCTGCAGGTTCAAAAAGAGGTCAAGCTGGACAACGTTAATCCGGCCTTCAAAAACTGCTTTAAAAACCAGAAAATCTTCAACTTCACCATCCAGAACCAGGCAACCCATTATGGAGAAAAAGAGGCCGCTAAACCGAATCCAAGCGATACCAAAGAGGTGAATTTGGATGCGGATGTTAGCAACATTGCCCCCGCAACCCCAGATAAGAAAAATGAGTACATTTTCGAGTTGGCTACAAACCCCCATCCAGATCCCGGGCAGGAAGATAAAAACGAACAGGTCCTTCACTGGTACGCACGCTATACGGATACGGAACCCGTCAGTTACTGGCGTAAGCAACGTTATGGCATCCTGACGCTGGAAAACCCCATCGATATCGAAAAAATGCGCTTCCTTACGTTCCAGGTTTACACTGATTCAAAGGATGATGGAGGTGACCTTTCCCTCAACAACCTGTATCTGGAACTGCTGGATGAGCAGAAAGTCCAAAAAGGCAGCCTTGGCACAACAGGCATTAACGGCGCAACGTATGGCTCGGTCGAACTGGAGACAGGCAAATGGGTCACCGTAAAGCTGGACCTGAACAAGATGAAAAAGCAGGACGGTTTTAACAACAAGGTCAAATTCATCCGCGTGGGCGATAACTATAGCCGCCACATCTATTTCAGGAACTTTACCTTCATTCCCAAAGCGGTGCCAAGTACGATGACCGGCTTTACAACCGATCAGAAGGAAATCCCGGATTACGGCTCCGCCAAAAGCGGTAATTTGGAAAACGCCGAAAACGCACAGTACACCTCCACCGAGGACACAGACACCCAGTTGGTGGACGAGGACGGACGCTTTGTTCTGGAAGATGGAGAAACCGTTACCTTCAGCGGCCAGTTCCGCCGCGGCAGCTACATTTCGCTCAAAGAGGATCTGAACCAAAACCTGTACGACACCAAATGGACGGTGTACGAGAACGGGTGGGAGGTTAATTCGATGAGCGGAGGTAACACGGTACAGACCGTGAAAGTTGCCGACACGAGCAAGTCGCTGGTTAGCCAGAGCTCCCCCGCCGCCGGCCCCGATGATGGCCGAACGGAAGTTTATGTCGATAAAGATGGGGTGAGGAATGAGGGCTACAAGGAGAGCAAAAAGCCCGACACCGGCACCAACACCATCGTCTTCCGCTCCTATAAGGACCCGGACGAAACAAGCTCCACGCTGACAAAGCTAAAGGTAAAATACGTCAACACCGTCAAAACCGGCGGGCTGAAAATCCAAAAGAAGGCCGCAGACGGTGAGAAAGATACCATTAAAGGCACCTACACCTTCAAAGTTACCTTTAATGATGTTGGCGGTGAGGGTCTGGAAAAAGAGCCCATCATAAAGTATGTTGAGATCAACATGAGCGATGAGAACAACTCAGAACACACCGGAACCATCACCGGCATCCCCGTTGGTACCCGCTATACCATCGAGGAAGAAACACCGCTAGATGGTTCCAGGCTGCAAAGCGTAACTGTTCCGAAAGATTGCGATTCCGCCGATGTGATCGACAACACCATGGTGGAAGGCGTGATTAAGGAGGCAAACACCTCCCCAATTACCGCAATCTTTACCAACACCAAGCGCACACTGATCAACATTGAGTTCAACAAGCTCTGGGAAGATGCAGATGGTACGGATCTTAGTACAAAGAACCCGCCGGATACAATCTACATCCAGCTCCAGCGCCGCCTGAAAAACGGCACAGGCTATACAGACTGGGAACCGGTAAACTACCCGACCGCGGAAAGCCCAAAATATGTTACCATTAACCGCGATGATTACGGCTGGAAGTGTATCTTTAACAACCTGGATCAGTACCCGGTTGGCGGCAGTGCGGCAAACAACTATATTTACCGCATTGTGGAAGGTACGGTGGATAAGGCTGGCAACTTTACCGCGGTAAAGCCGAACGAAACCATTACGATTAACGGCAATACGTATGTTGTAACGGCTGAAGCTGAAGCAACAGCAAACAGCGAAACGAACAGCGCGGGCAGCTCAACAGACAATACAGCCACAGCAAACAGCGAAACGAACAGCGAAACCGGCGCAACTACAACGCCAGCCACAGTAACCCCCGATGGAACCATCACCGGCGGCAGCGGCAAGATTGTGCTGACCAACACGCTGCAGAACCCGAAGTTTGCACTGGATATCATCAAGAAGGACGCGGAACCCAATAATGCGGGCGAAGAAGTATTCTTGAAAGATGTTGAGTTCAAGCTGGAAAAGCTGAAGCAAGCAAAAACTGGAGGAACGCAGTGGGAAGTAGATACTTCCTATACATTCAACAACAACGACAACCTACATTATTTGACCGGTACAACCGGAACGGACGGCGAGATTAAAAATAACCCGTTCAAGGATCTGGAACCCGGCAGATACCGGCTGACGGAAACCAAGGCACATGAGGGGTACAACCTGTTGTCCAAGTCGATTGATATCGAATTTACCCAAGACGGCAAGTACAAGATAGACGATGGTCCCGCCCAAAAAGCAACGGGCGATGCAGCCAGCGGCTACACAGTTACCTTTACCGTTCTGAACCGTAAAACGCCTGAGCTGCCCCACACGGGTGCAGACGCGCCAAGCCTGTGGCTGCTGATCGGCATGCCGCTGGCGGTGGCAGGGCTGTTGATATTCACATTCCGCTACAACAGGAAAGGGGGCCGGCGACATTAACCATCCCCCGGAAACCCAGCAACCCCCAGGATGCAGGGCCTGCCCGCCCGTGCGCGCCCGTTTACGGCAGGGCGCAGCCATAAGCCGGGGTGTATAACTGAAAAGCGGAAAATATCGCCTGTTTCTATAAGCGCAGCCGGATTTTGTGTTAAGAAGCCTTGGGGTCCGGAAAGGATTCCGGCGGCTCTTTGCCTTACATCCTGCTTGTGGCTGCGAAATATCCGTTATTTCCTTTGGTTTCAGATGCACCTTAAGCCAAGTGGGCAAGCGGCCCAGTTTTTCCTCCTTTTTTCTTCACGGCACAGTGCGGGCGGCGCGGCAGCGTTTCCCCGCTGCAGCGCCCCGCACTGCACGCCGTGCTGATGCAGAACCCTTAAGCCGGGCGGCCCCGCCGCCCATCCGATGATGATTTTTTTTAAGAGAAGAGGTACTGAAATGAAAAAAGCAAAACGTTTTCTCACAGGCCTGTTGAGCGCCGCCCTGGCCCTCAGCCTGTGCGCCATGCCAGCAATGGCAGCCGAGGGCGAAGGCAATGCCCAAACACCTGAAATCAAAACCAGCGTAAGTACGATTGATAAAACAAAAAAAGGCTCTATTACCATTTATAAGTATCTCCATAGCACAGAATTGACAGGTTCTGTAGCTGGAACTGGTGAGCAGCAGTCTGTGCCGGATGGGGCTACGCCGCTTAAAGATGCAGGTTTTACTATTTATCAGGTTAAAACGGCAGATGAGCTGGTAGCATATTATGAAGCTGCTAGTGATGATAATGCTGTTACAGCGGATAGCTTTTTTAAGAATACTGACAATAAAACCGCAGAAAATCTGAACGACGGTATCGCTGACAAAGCTGTTAAAGATGCAGAAGGCAAAACGGAAAGAAAAACGAATGGTGAAGGTTTTGTTAAGTTTGCAGACCTGGACGTTGGTATGTACCTGGTTATCGAAACAACGACGCCGGATTCCGTTGTAAAGCCCGTGGATCCGTTCCTTGTTTCTATTCCTATGACGAGAGTACAGGTTGGTGAGCAAGCAAAGGACGGCCAGCTTAAGGAATGGCTCTATGATGTTGTTGTTTACCCGAAGAACAGCTCCGCGAAAGGTGATATTACGCTGGTAAAAAAAGGCAAAACAGACGGTAAAGAGAATGAAATCAAAAATTTGCCGGATGTTATCTTTAAGTTGCAGCGCTACAATAAGAATTCGGCGAACGCGGATAAATACGATGATTATACTGTAAATAACACATGCGAGTTTACAACAAACAAGGATGGCAAAATTACAGTTGAGAATTTGCTCAAGGGTAAATATCGCTTTGTGGAAATTGGCTATGCAGATGGCAAAGAAAGCGGCTATATTATCAACAACAATGTGGCATATGAGTTTGAAATTAATGATCAAGGTAAGCTTGTAACGCCGGCAGGCGCCACCGCGAACAGCGATTTTGTAATTAACAGTGACAATACCATGACGGTTTATAACCATAAGCCGGATTTGAAGAAAGACGTAACTAAGCGTAATGATGGCAAAGGCACTGACGAAGGCAACGATACCGACTATGCTGTTGGTGATACCGTTAAATATACTCTGACCATCTATGTTCCTGAAAATGTAGCAAAGCTGAAAACCTTTAAAGTTGTTGATACAATGAACAAGGATCAGCTTATGCATAACCTTGACAGTGTTACCATTAGCAGTAAAGATACAGAAGGTCAAGATGTAACCTTTGCTGCGAATACTGATTACACGTTGACAGATACCTCTAATGGCAATAATTCTGAAATTACGATTGATTTTAAAGTAGGAACGAGCCAGGATAAACTGAATGCAGCTGCCGGTAAGACCATCACGATTTCTTACACTGCAACTTTACAGCCGGGCGCAGACACTACCACTGATGGCAATGTGAACGAAGCTCACCTTGATTACTCCCGTAAGACGGATATTAAGGATGGCGAGGATGATACTCCCTACGAAATCCATGATAAGGCTGTTGTTTATACCTTCAAAACTGGTATCCTGAAAAAGGGTCAGGATGGAAATACTGAAAAACTGCTGAATGGTGTAACGTTTGACCTTTATAAGAAGTACGATGCAAAGACTGACAAACTGAAAGAGGGTACGACCGATACTGTTATCTTTGGTATAAAGGAATGCAAGTTCCTGACTGCGACAGAGGCCAAGGCACTGGGGTTGAATGCAACAGAAGCTGAGAATGAGCCGAAGTGGTTTAAGGGAACCACACTTACGACCGCGGGTGAGGGTGTAAATGCTGGTTGCGCAACTGTCAATGGTTTGCCCGATGGCGAGTACAAATTGGTAGAAACCATGACAAATAAGGGCTATAACTTGCTTTCCGGCCCTGTTGATGCCAATTTGACTGTGGATTATGCTACTAGTTGGACAGTTAACGATAAATTTTCTAGCGATGGCAAATTGATTAAGCGTGACGTAAAGACCACTACTTTCAAGAATGGCCAGGACGATTATACGTATGCACCAATTACCATCATCAACCGCAAGGGCTTCAACCTGCCCACCACCGGTGGTTTCGGCACCCTGCTGTTCAGCGGCATTGGTGTGCTGCTGGTTGTGGCCGGTGTTGGCGTGCTGCTGAGCCTGAAAAAGAAGAACCGCACCTGATGCGCCCGCCGCAAGGCAAAACAATGTTACAATTCACCAATAGGGTATAGAGGGATAATCCATCATACACAGGGGGAGGGCCGGATTTGGCCCTCCCCCTATGGTGGGTTATTGGGGAATAATTTTTTTTGGGTGTACATGGCCGTTGTTCGGTTGATTTTTAGGCCCTGCGTGGGGAACCACCCCATGGGTTAGGTTTGTGGCGGGGAACCACCCCTCAGGCCGCTCCGCGTCCAGCTCCCCTTAAGGGGAGCCACCGCAAACATAAGGTGGAGATATTGGCGCCCCTTGAGGGGTGACTCCCCGCGGGGCGGGGAGATGTCGCGAAGCGACAGAGGGGACGGGGCGCTGTTTGCGCTGTCACCGAAGGTGACTGAGGGGTGGTTCCCCGTGCAGAACCTAAGGCAACACCGCACAATTCCCGCCTGACGGCTTAAGCACCGCTCCGGCG
>OLPW01002532.1_pt1 | contig 16027 bp, 9 predicted proteins | sample 1672161 | NCBI WGS metagenome assembly OLPW01 (sample SAMEA3136654, study PRJEB25190) | human gut metagenome
GAAGTGTTCACCGCCATCTCCGACGCCGTTTCCAAGGCGGTGCGCTGGGTCATCAATCTGGCTCCCTTCGGCATCCTCGGCCTGGTGTACGCCTCGGTCAGCACCTCGGGCCTGGAGATCTTCACCGAGTACGGCCATCTCATCTTGGTGCTCGTGGCCTGCATGCTCATCATCGCGCTGGTCACCAACCCTCTCATCGTGTGGATCTGCACCCGCAAGAACCCCTATCCGCTCGTCCTGCGCTGCCTGAAGGATTCCGGCCTCACCGCCTTCTTCACCCGCAGCTCTGCCGCCAACATACCGGTGAACTTGGAGCTGTGCCGCAAGCTCGGCCTGAACAAGGACAACTACTCGGTGTCCATCCCGCTGGGCGCCACTATCAACATGGCCGGCGCGGCGGTCACCATCACGGTCATGACCATGGCCGCCTGCCAGACCATCGATCTGGCGGTCGACCCGGTGACGGCCGTCATCCTGTGCGTGCTGGCCGCCGTGTCCGCCTGCGGCGCGTCCGGCGTGGCCGGCGGGTCGCTTCTGCTCATCCCCATGTGCTGCGCGCTGTTCGGCATCAGCAACGATGTTGCCATGCAGGTTGTCGGCATCGGCTTCATCATCGGCGTTATCCAGGATTCCTGCGAGACGGGCCTGAACTCCTCTTCCGACGTGGTGTTCACGGCCACCGCCGAGTATCGGCAGCTCATCAAGGAGGGCAAGGAAGTGCACCTGGGCAAGGACTCCTTCGTCTACCACGAGCTCTCCTAACAAGCTGCGCGCACCGCGCATTCTGAATCACATTGCGGAAGGGAGCCTGCGGGCTCCCTTCTCGTTTGCCTTGCTTGTCTCCCACGGCCCGAGGCAGTGTCGACTTGCCGGAACGAGCGTACCAGCAAGTCGGATTCGGTTGCGTTCGATGGCCCCGGTCAAGAGGGGTCTCAGTGGGATTGTCTCGCCTTCGCCTTGTCTTGCTCGGCGCGCGGCGCGGCGGTTTCCACGAGGTGGCGGGTGGTGAGAAGGCCGGCTGCCATAAGGAGGCCGAGAGCGCCAAAGGAAAGGCGCATGGCGTCGGCCTGCGCGGAGGCCTTCACGTCCACGAGCTTGTCGACCTGCGCGGCGTCGGCCCCCCAGGTTCTCGCCTCGTCGGAAAAGGTGCTGTCGCTCATGAGCGTCGAGGCGGTCTCCGCAGCGGGAGCCATATAGCTCTGGTCGATGCCCGCCGAGGCGGCCTGGGCCGCGAAGCCGCCCGCCATGGTGAGGAGAAGGAAGGTCCCGGCAAGCGCGGTACCGAGGGCGAGCCCGATGCTGCGAGCGGCTCCCTGGATGCCGCCGGATTGCTCGGCCTCTTTGCGGGTCACAGCGCAGGCTACGGCATTGTTCGATTGGGAGTTGACGGCGCCCACCCCGAAGCCGCCGAGGGCCATTCCGGCGAACAGCGTTCCCGTCACGCCGTGCGCGTGGACGCCGAAGGCCATGAGCGCGCAAGCGATGGCGATGGCGATGAACCCCGTCCGGATGATGATGCGCGAGGAAAGGTGCGGGGCGAGCTTGGGCAAAAAGGTTGCCAGAAGGAACATCGGGATGCCCGACAGGAGGGAGAGCATGCCGGTTTGTAGCGCCGTGAACCCGGTGACGAGCTGGAGGTACGGCGTGGCCAAGATGCCGACGGCGCCCATGTAGAAAAACGGCAGCGCGACGGCGGAAAGCCCCGCGCGAACCTTAGGCGAGGTGACGAACGCAGCGGGGATGAGGGGGTTGCCGCGACGTTGGGCGCGTCGCTCGGTGGGCACGAGCAGGCCGAGTAGCACGAGCCCGATGAGGATGGCGGGCAAGGTGGGGGGCAGTCCGCACAAGGTGAAGGGGCAGAGCTTCTGCGGATTGACGATGCCCCAGTCCGAGAGGTGCGCCACTCCGAACAGTGCGAGTCCCATGCCGAGGGCGGCCACGATGGTGCCGGCCACATCGAAGCGGCTGTGATTGCCGGAGAGGGGGGTGCGGGGAACGAGCCGCGTGCAGCACAGCACGAGCACGAAATAGATGGCCATGATGGCGAAGGTGAGGCGGAATCCCGAAGAGTCCATGACGATGCCCAAGATCAGCGGGGAGAGCGTCGAGAGCGCGGCCGCCCCGGCAATGGTGCCGAACGCGATGGCCCGCTGCCGCCCTTGGTAGAGCGCCGCGACCAGCCCGAGCACCGAGGGCGTGATAAGGCAGGCGCCAAGTCCCATGATGACGCGTCCTCCCCAGGTGAAGGCGAAGATGTTGGGGGAGAGCGCCGCCACCATCTCGCCCGCAACGGCCAGGGACAGCCCGATGGCCAGTGCGCGGCGCAGGCCGATGGTCACGCCGACGAGCCCTCCGGCTATCATGAACGCGCCGGCGATGAGTGAGAACAGCGTGGTGGCCATCTGGATATCGTCGAGGGTGGCGCCCAGCGTGCCCACGAGGCTTGCCGTCGCAAGGTTCATGGCCGCGCTGTCGCTTGAGGTGCCGATCTGCGCGAGGGCGAGAACGGCCAAGGGCGCATAGCTCGCCTTCGTGATTTCTGCCGGCCGCCGGGTGGTGGCGTTGGCGGTATTGGTCGTAGTTGCCATGATGCGCCTCTCAACTGTTTGCGGCGCCCCATGGCGCCGCCCCACTATCTTGTTGTCCCAGGGAAATTCTCTCCCAAATGCACGTCCATGCTGTCGTATTGCGCAGAATCTCGTACAATCGTTGCCATCTTGCCACGGTATTGTCGCCCTCAAAGGCTAGGCTCGCTCTACACTGGGAGCAGGGTCGTTCGCCCCGAGGGACCAAGCGGTGAGGAGGAGCTATGAACAGCAGGCAAGGAGCGCTCCTGCGGGCGCTGCTCGAAGCCAGCGACTACCGGACATCTGCCGATTACGCTCGCCGATTCGGCTGCTCGGATCGCACGATTCGCACCGACGTCAAGGCCCTCAACTCGTTTTTCGAGCACGAGGGACTCGCCACGCGGGTGGGCCGCCAGCGGGGGGCCGGGCTGCGCCTTGCGCTGGCTCCCGGCGAGGAGAACCGCCTCGTGCGCCTGCTCGAGGAGAGCGAAACGGAGATGCACCCGCGCTACGAGCGCCTGTGCCAGGAAATGATCGCGCTGACATGCTATCCCGGGCCCCATACCGCCGACAGCCTCGCGCGCCGCATGTTCCGCAACAAGCAGCAGATTCAGTCCGATTTACGCTGGTGGCAGGGGATATTGAAAGTGAGCGGGCTCACGCTGTCCGTCGGCCGCCAGATCACCGTCGAGGGCCCCGAGTGGACCGTGCGGGGTTTCGTCATGTCCATGCTGTTCTCGTTCTCCTCGGCTGCGGTGCGCCGTCGCATCCTGCCCTCGCTGTTCGGATCGATCGAGCCCTACGACCGCCAGTTTCTGGAGCGCTGCATCGCCGAGATGCAGCGCGACCTCGGCTTCGAGTTCTCCAGCAACGCGCAATGGCAGTTCGGCGTGTACCTCTGCATTATGGTGACCCGCCTTCGCCTCGGCCATGGCCTGATGGCGTGGCGCGGTGCCGACGGGTCCACGCCGTTCTTCGCCTACCTCAAGAAGCGGCTCGAGCGCCATTTCTCCCTGACGGTGAGCGATGCCGAGATGGGACTGCTCAGCGACATGGCCCACTGCTGCACCTGGCAATGGAGTCTGGCCGCCATGAGCGCCTACGAGCCGAGCGAGCGCGCCCGCGCGTTCACCGACGACGTCGAAGAGGCCCTCAAGAAAGCGTTCGGCGCGCCCTTGCCCGAGGATGTACGCAAGCCCTTGGCCATTCTGTTCGAGAGCGGCCTGGCGCGACGCACCTGCGGGTTGGTGGCGGCGAATCCCAACGAGGAGTCGGTGAAGTACGAGGCCATGGACGGCGCCTGTCTTCTGTCCTCGGTGCTCTGCGAGGTGCCTTCGCTTGTCGAGGCCGACCTGTTCAGCCCGGACTACGCTCGCATTGTGCTCGTGCTGCTCGATTACCTCGACCAGGTCGGCGCGCTGCGCTGCTATCGGGTGGGTCTGGTGGTGAACTGCGGAATCGATCTGGCCCTTTGGGGCGCGCATCGCATCGAGAAGCTGACGAGCCGCCTTGAGGTGACCGATGTCCTGACGGAGAACGAGGTGCTCGCCGCCGCGAGCCGTCCCAACTCGACGCTGCTCGAGCGCTTCGACTTCCTCGTGTCCTTCGAGCCGATGGACGTCGATTTCCCCTGCGTGACGATCTCGCCGGGCGTCAGCCGCGCCGATATCGATCACATCATCGCCTCCGTGCCGCTTTGGCGACGGGGCCAGGAGGTTCACACGGCGTGGGAGCGGGGCGTCCTGCCCGCCGGCCCCTCGCCCGAGAGCATGTTCGCCTCGCTGCACGCGCGCCTTACGGCCGACGGCCTTATCGACATGTCCCTCGAGCGCTTCGAATGGCTCGTCTGGACTCTGTCGGTGGTGAAGGATCGCACGCTCGTGTTCGCCTGGTGCGGGTCGGGCGTCTGCAAGACGGGCATCCGCATCTTCCGCCTGGAGGAGGGCGATCAGGCCGAGTGCGGCCAATGCACGATGGCCGCCGTTCTTGTGGGGGCGCCCGCCGAGCGGGGCGATCTCACGCCGCTCACGCAGGGTTTCAAGCGGCTGGTGGAAGACTATGCCGATACCTCGGATCTCGTCAGCGACGACGGATTTTTCGTCTGCTTCCCGGAGCCCGAATAGGGGACGAAAGGTCGGGGAAGCGAAGCTCGGGCAGGACGCGCGCGGCGCTAGGGGAGCAAAGCTCGACCAGCGTGCGAAGCCCGGACACAGCGCGAACAGCGCCGAGAATGCGAAAAAAGAAGGGAAGCCCGCGGGCCTCCCTTCTTCTTTCAGGCGACTGAGCCGTCGCTATTTCGCGTCGCGCTCGTAGAGGGTGTCGCCCTCCTTGATGGTGGCGAGCACTTGGATGTCGCGGATCTCGCGCGGATCGACGGCCAAGGGATTGCGGTCGAGCACCACGAGATCGGCCAGCTTGCCCGCCTCCAGGGTGCCCTTGTCGGCCTCCTCGCCGTACTGGTAGGCGCCGTTGTAGGTGATGGCGCGCATGGCCTCGTACGGCGTCACCTTCTGGTCCTCGTCCAGCTGGACGCCGGCCTTGGTGATGCGGTTCACGGCGCACCAGGCGGCCTCGAGCAGGTTCGGGCGCAGCACCGGGGTGTCGGTGTGCAGGGTGAAGGGCAGCCCGGCCCGCTCGGCATCGCCGCAGGCGCTCACGCGGCCGCCGCGCACGGGACCCAAGTTCCGCAGGTGCGCGTCGCCCCAGTACCACACGTGCGAGGAGAAGATCGAGGGGATCATGCCGATTGCCGCCATCTTCTCGTACTGGTCGGTGCGTGCCGTCTGGGCGTGGATCATCACCGGGCGCAGGGCCATCTTCTCGGGGTTGTCCGATGCGTCCCGCGCCGCCTCGTAGACGCGCAGAAGCTGGTCGGCCGCCGCGTCGCCGTTGCAGTGGCACAGAAGCTGGTGGTTGGAGTCGATGGCCATCTTCGCGAAGGCGATGGCGTCCTCGTCGGTCATGGTGCTGTAGGCCACCCAGTCCTTCTCGCCGTCGGGGCCTTCCACGTAGGGCTCGGTCATCCAGGCGGTCAGTCCCTGGGGCGAGCCGTCGAGGAACATCTTCAGGCCGCCGAAGCGGAAGTGCCCGGTGTAGCTCTGGCTGTCGAACTCGGCGTTGTCCGCGAGCGTGGCCATCACGTCGCTGCCCCACATGGGATAGCTCACGATGTCCATCTTCAGCAGGCCGGCGCGGGCGAGGCCCACCAGCACCTTGGCCATGTCGGGCGCGGTGGCGCCGTCCTGGCAGGTGGTCACGCCGTGCTCCAGGTAGATGCGCTGCATGTCGGGAACCATGGCCGCGAAGTCCAGACCCAAGCGGGGAGTGGTCACGGCGTAGAAGGGGTTCATGGCCGCCGGCTCCTCGGCGTAGCCGTCCAAGTCGCCGGTGCCGTTCATACGTCCGTAGCGGCCGCCCTCGGGGTCGGGGGTGGTGGGCGTGATGCCGGCCAGCTTCAACAGGCAGTCGTTGGCCACGCCCATGTGGTTGGACACGTGCGTGATGAGCACGGGGACGTCCTCGGACACGGCGTTCAGGATGGACTTGTCGGGGTGGCGCTGCTCGATGAGGTTGTTCTGGTCGTAGCCGTTGCCCATGATGACGCCGTCCGGGCCGATGTTGCGCTCGGCGGCGAACTTCTTCAGCGTCTCGGTGATCTCGGCGAAGGAGGTGCACTCGGACAGGTCGGCGTACAGGAGGTACTGCAGCGCGCCGGTGAAGTGGCTGTGCGGGTCGATGAGCCCGGGCAGCACGGCCGCGCCTCCCAGGTCGACCTCCTCGGCGCCCTCGGCGAGGCGGCGCGCCTCTTCCAAGGTGCCGACGTAGGCGATGCGGCCGTCGTCATCGACGAGGAGCGCGTCGGCGGTGTCGACGTCGTCAACCATGGTGACGAAGGTGGCATTGGAGAAAAGTCGTTTCATGAATTTCCTTTCAAACACGCGCGAGTTACATCTCGCGGTCGACGACCGGCTCGAAGGGCATCTCGTCGGCCGTCTCGGCCACGATGGTCTCCTCCTTGCCGTCCTCTTCCTTCTTGAAGATGGTGATCCAGCGGGTCGTGAACAGGCCGAGCAGGATCAGCACGCCGGACACCACGTACGAGGTGATGGTGGACTCGATGCGGGCGTCGGAGTTCAACTGCACCAGCTCGGTGCGCTGCTCGTCGGTCATGGGGATGTCGGCGATGGTCTGCTCGAACTGCTCGTCGCCCATGAGCGAGATGTTGCGCTCGGCCACGGCGGTGCGGACCTCGGGGGTGATGATGGGGCTGTCGGCCATGGCGTTGTCGATGTTGGCGGTGATGCCGAACAGCAGGACCGCGCCGATGGCGGCCACGCCGATGGCCTGGCCCACGTTGCGCATGGTGGTCTGGATGCCGCCGGACTGCGACGCGTCGCGCTCGTTGACGGCCAGGGCCACGATGTTGTTGGCCTGGGCGGAAACGATACCGGCGCCGGCGCCTGCCACGGCCAGGCCAACCCACATGAGCCCGTTGACCTCAGAGCCGTGCAGCGAGAAAGCCATGGGGATGAACGCGCTGGCCATCACGAGGTAGCCGACCTGGATGACGCGGCGCGGGTTGGCGTTGGGCATAAACTTCGGGATACCCAGCGAGAAGATGAAGGTGGGGATGCCCACGGCCAGCGCCATGACACCCATGAGCACCGGCGACCAGCCGGCCACGAGCTGCAGGTAGGGGGACAGAAGAATCGCCTGGACGCCCATGAAGAAGAAGGTGATGGCGCTTGCCACGAGGCCGGCGCGCACCTGCGGGGTCTTCAGGAACGACTGGGGCAGAAGGGCGATGCCGTTCTTCTGCTCGACGCGCTTCTCCACCGGCACCAGGATCACGAGCAGGATCAGGCCGAGGACGGCCATGGGCAGGGCCGGGGAGATGCCGAAGATGGTGAAGGGGCACTCGGCGAAGGGCTCGATGAGGCCCCAGGCGGAGATGCGGGAGAGGCCCACGAGGAACAGGAACAGGCCCGTGGCGGCGATGCCCGTGCCCAGCCCGTCGAACTTCAGCTTCTCAGCGGGCTTCTCGATGGCCGGCAGCTTGAAGGACAGAAGCAGCACCAGGGCGAAGTACACGGCCAGGGCGCCGAAGGTGATGCGGAAACCGCCGAACTGCATGACGATGCCCAAGAACAGCGGCAGGAAGGCCGACAGGCCCGAGGCCGCGCCGATGCAGCCGAAGGCCAGCACGCGGTTCTTGCCATGGTAGATGAACGGAATGAGGCCGAGCACCGAGGGGATCATGAAGCTGGCGCCGAAGCCGACAAGGATGCGGCCGCCCCAGATGAAGATCGTCATGTTCGGCGACAGCGCCATGACCAGCTCGCCGGCGGCGCACAGAGCCGCGCCGAGGCGGAAGTTGGTGCGCCAGCCGATGATGGTGCCCACGAGTCCTCCGGCCACCATGAAGGCGCCGGCCATGAGCGAGTACACCATGTTCGCCAGCTGAATGTCGGGAGTCGTCGCGCCGAGCACGTCGACCAGCTGCTGGTTGGCGAGGCCGAGCGCGCCATTGTCGCCCGACGTTCCCATCTGCGCCAGAATCAGCACGATAATGGGCAGCACGAGGAACTTCTCAACACCCCCCTCGGGATGCGTCGTTTTGCTCTTCGCCATTATGTCCTCCTTTAATCTTGGATGGAATGCCTATGCCGAAAAGGGTAGTCTCGCAAGCTCCCTCCGTAATTCGGCGGCGCTCATTGTAGGAAGACTGCTTCCTTTTCGATCGGGAAACGTTTTCCGTTGCAACGGAAATGTTCCATTTGGGAAAAGGGAACACGGGTTCCTATACTGCTTGTCGGTCAATTTCCGTGCGGCCCGCTGTCGCGGCAGCTCAAACCAGTGAAACGTTGCGAGCGGGCGCGCGGTCGCGAGTGAGCGCAACAAGAAGAAAGGAATGCTTCATGGCAAAGACCTCCAAGATCGCAAAGTCTCCCAAGACCTTCAAGTCCTACGCGCTGAACAAGTGCCTCATCGGCTACGGCGTGGTGAACGGCATCATCAACGCGGCCATCTTCGCCGGCATCAACGCCGGCGCTCCCGATGCGATGTTCGGCATGCACGACATCGTGCACGACCTCGCCTTCACCGGCCTTCTCCTCGGTATGCTGCTGTTCGCCTGCGTCGTGCCGCTCACCCGCATGGATCTGCGCAAGGGCGTTTTCTCCCTGCCCGGTGCGGCGGGCGGTGCCTTTCCGCTCGTCTCCTCGTCCTACGCGGTCTCCATTCTCGGCGTGGGCGCGCTCGCCGCGGTGGTCATGACCGGTGCCGGCGCCCTTCTTTCCTTGGCATTGCCGGCCGCCGGCGCTACCGTGACCGGCATGATGTTCCTCAAGGGCCTGGTGTGCGCTTTGGGCGGCGCGGTCGCCGGCTGGTTCACCATCAGCTTCGTGGTGCGCGGCCAGCAGAAGGCCGACGAGGTGGCGGCCGCCATGGCCTCCAAGACTGCCGGGGCTGCGCTCTAGGATAGCTTGCTCGGTCCTGCGCTTGCGCCCGTCGAGATCGGTCTTGCGAAAGGCCGTTCCCGGCGGGCGCGCTTTGTTTCGAGCGAGGCGCGGGGCTGCTTGTCGAAACAGGTCGGGAACGAATCGGTGGCCCGCCGATGGCAAGGTTGCCCCTAAGGTTCCTCCGTGCCCACCCTTCCGTAACGGCACTCCGGGTTTTCGCCGATGGCATCAGGGCGACGCCCATACTGAGAGGCGCCGGGCGACTTCGGCAAGTTGTGCCGGCAGACGAAGATCCCGATGAAAGGAATGCTCATGGCAAAGTCAATGGCTGGCTCGGCGCCCGCGGCGCCGACGCGGTCCGCCAAGCCGTTCAATTCATACTTACTGAATAAGTGCATCGTCGGTTACGGCATCATCAACGGCATCATCAATGCGGTCATTTTCTATCTTATGCACCTGTCTGAGCCCGAGCTCCTCTTCAGCGAGGCCGACATCTTCCATGACTTCGCGCTTACGGGGGTTCTGCTCGGCATTCTGCTGTTCGTCATCGTGGTGCCGCTCACCCGCATGGATCTGCGCAAGGGCGTTTTCTCCGGGCCGAATGTCGCCAATCTCGGCGGCGCGGCGTCTCTCGTGCCAGCAAGCTACGCTCCGGCGCTGCTCGTGGCAACGGTTGCCGCCACTGTCTCGCTGATGGGCGTCGGTGCTTTCGCCTGCGTGCTTCTGCCGCTGCCGCTTACCGTGACGGGTCTTATGCTGCTCAAGGGCCTTGTGTGCGCTTGCGCCGGTGCCGTCGCCGGGTACATCACGATCTGCTACGTCGTGCGCTCCGGCAAAAGCGAGGCCTAGGGGGCCGGTCTGCAGAGCCGCGGTGCCCTGCTTGGGACGGGCGGGGTCGGCAGAGTGCGGCGAATCGACGCCATAGGGAGACGCAGGATGCCCCGCGTCTCTTTTTTGTGTCATGGCCTCGGTGACGTGTAGCCACTGTGGGAGGGTTGTGGCATAATAGCGAACCGTGCGCTTCCGCGGCGGATTCCCGTGGCGGATCGCCGAGGAAGTGTTCGCGCGGGCGATAAGCCCGTACCGTGTCAGGAAACGATGGAGGAACTATTCGTGGAAACTAAGGTTGAGTCCCTGGAGGGCAACAAGGTCAAGGTCACCGTCACGGTGGACGCCGCCGATATCGACGGCCGCATCAAGAAAACCTACAAGGACTTCGCTCGCAAGTACAACTTCCCGGGATTCCGCAAGGGCAAGGCCCCGCGCCCGGTTATCGACAACGCGCTGGGCGCCGAGGCGGTCGTCGGCACCGTCACCGAGGAGCTGCTGAACGGCACGTGGACGGCCGCGATCGACGAGGCCAAGCTCGCCCCGGTGGGCGGCCCGGTCATGGAGACCAACGAGATCGTGAAGGCCGGCGAGCCCTACGAGTACTCCTTCACCATCGAGCTGCGCCCCGAGGTGGAGCTTACCAGCTACGAGCCCGTGGCCATCGAGATGCCCTTCGCCGAGGCCACCGATGCCGAGATCGACGAGCAGGTCGAGGCCATGGCCGAGCACTACACCGACTACGAGGACGCTTCCGCCGCCACCAAGATGAAGCCGGAGAACTACGCCGACCTCACCATGAAGGCCACCGACGCCGACGGCAACGAGATCGCCGCGCTCACGAGCGAGTCCCGTCTGTACGGCCCGGGTACCGGCATGTTATCCGAGGCCTTCGACGAGGAGATCCTTGGCATGAAGAAGGGCCAGACCAAAGAGTTCACGCTCGAGGTTCCCGAGGACGAGACGGCCGTGCTTCTGGCCGGGCAGGCCGGCAAGCCTGTCACCTTCGAGGTCACCTGCAACGTGGTGAAGAAGAAGGTCACGCCTGAGGTCACCGACGAGTGGGCCAAGGAGAAGATGGGCTTCGAGTCCGTCGAGGACATGCGCGAGCGCATCAAGGAGTCGCTGAATGCGCAGAAGGGCTCGCTGATGCCGCGCATCAAGGAGAACAACATCATGGTCGAGCTGCGCGACCGCGTCGAGGGCGATGTGCCCGAGTCCCTGGTCGAGCAGGCCGAGACGTCGCTGCTCCAGGACTTCTTCGGCCAGCTGCAGCAGGCCGGCATGACCTTCGACGCCTACCTGGCCAGCCAGAACATCACGCCCGACCAGTTCAAGGCCGACCTGAAGGCCCAGTCCGCCGACCAGGTGAAGGAAGAGCTGGCGCTCGAGGCCTGGGCGCGCCACAACAACATGGAGATCACCGATGCGGACGTCACTGCCGAGTTCGCCAAGACCGGCGTTGAGGATCCCGCGGCGCTGGAGCAGGAGTGGCGCGACGCCGGCCGTCTGCACCTCATCCGCACCGGTCTTTTGCGCCAGAAGGCCATCGAGGATCTCATGGAGAACGCGAATGTGACCGAGGTGGACTTCGCCGCCAAGGCTGCCGAGGAGAAGAAGGCCGCCAAGAAGCCGGCGAAGAAGAAGGCTGCCAAGAAGGACGAGGCCGAAGAGGCCGCCGAGTAGCTTCGAACAAGATGCGCTTTCGGAAGGGCGGGCTTATCCCGCCCTTCTTGTTGGGGGTCTCCCAAAAGCGGGCTACGGGGTACAGCTCAGTCGCTCAGACAGTCCTCGCTCGGCAGAACAGGACATTTAGTCCTGTTCTGTTCGCTGCGGAACTCGCTTGGTGAGCAGCACCCCGTATCCCTTTAAGCTCTTACATTCTTCGAAGTGTTCCTAACCTGAACACCCCGTGTCTCCATCCTGTCTTCCATGCTCCCGTATGGGCGTTTTGCATTCGGGCTTGCATTGCGAACGGATGTATAGCAATATGATCTTGAACTATGTGAAGGCCGCTGCGAGCGGCCCTATTTACGAAAGCGAGGTATCTATGGGCATCGAACGTATGCAGAGCGGCCTGGTCCGCCCGAGCAACGCCCTCATCCCCTACGTCATCGAGCAGTCGCCGCGTGGCGAGCGCAGCTACGACATCTACAGCCGCCTGCTCAACGACCGCATCATCTTCCTCGGCGAGCAGATCGACGACCACGTGGCCAACTCGGTCGTGGCCCAGCTTCTGCACCTGGAGGCCACCGATCCGGACAAGGACATCTCCCTGTACATCAACTCGCCCGGCGGCTCGGTCACGGCCGGCCTCGGCATCTTGGACACCATGAACTTCATCAAGTGCGACGTGTCCACCATCTGCATCGGCGAGTGCGCCTCCATGGCCGCGGTGCTCCTCTCCTCGGGCACCAAGGGCAAGCGCTTCGTGCTGCCGAACTCCATGGTGCTCATCCACCAGCCCTTGGGCGGCGCCCAGGGCCAGCAGACGGAAATCGCCATCGTGGCCGACTTCATGCTGAAGACGCGCAAGCGCCTGAACAAGATCCTGGCCGAGAACACCGGCCAGTCCATCGAGAAGATCCAGCTCGATACCGAGCGCGACAACTACATGACCGCGGAGGAGGCCAAGGAATACGGCCTCGTCGACGAGATCATCTACCATCACGGCGCCATGCCCGGAGAGAAGAAGAGCGAATAAATTCTCATGAACCACCGTCACGACAATTACGGCCCCACTGACACCAATTACTTCTGCGCCTTCTGCGGCAAGACCGGAGACCAGGTCAACGCCATGATCTCCGGCCCTAACGGCATCTATATCTGCGACGAGTGCATCTCGGTGTGCGCCGACGCCATGATGCGGGACATGGGCTACGCCATGGCCCAGGAGGTGGAGATGCTGGAGGACGACCCGCGCCGCATGGGCTGGATGAACCCGCCGGCTGCCCAGGTCGAGCGCCAGGCCAGTCCCGTGGTCGACAACGCTCCGTCGCCGGCCGAGGTGCTGGGGGACCTCCCAACGCCTCACGAGCTGTACGCGCGCCTCTCGGAGCACGTCGTCGGCCAGGAGGAGGCCAAGCGCGCCCTTTCCGTGGCCGTCTACAACCACTACAAGCGCATCTCCATGGGCGCCGCCGCCCAGGAGGGCGACGTGGAGCTGGCCAAGAGCAACATCATGCTCATCGGCCCCACGGGCTCGGGCAAGACGCTTCTGGCCCAAACGCTCGCCCGCACGTTGAAGGTGCCCTTCGCCATCGCGGACGCCACCACGCTCACCGAGGCGGGATACGTGGGCGAGGATGTGGAGAACATCCTGCTCAAGCTCATCACCGCGGCCGATTTCGAGGTGCCCCGGGCCGAGATCGGCATCATCTATATCGACGAGATCGACAAGATCGCCCGCAAGGCCGAGAACCTTTCCATCACCCGCGACGTGTCTGGCGAGGGCGTCCAGCAGGCGCTCCTCAAAATCGTCGAGGGCTGCGAGGCCTCCGTTCCGCCCCAGGGCGGCCGCAAGCACCCCCAGCAGGAGCTCATCCCCATCGACACGACGAACATCCTGTTCATCTTGGGCGGCGCCTTCGTGGGCCTGGCCGACATCGTGGCCCAGCGCGTGGGCACCACGTCCCTCGGCTTCGCCAGCGAGCTGCCCGCCTCCAAGAAGGAGTCCGAGGCCGAGCTTCTGAAGAAGGTGCTGCCGGAGGACTTGAACAAGTACGGCATGATCCCCGAGTTCGTGGGCCGCATTCCGGTTATCACCTCCTTGAACGAGCTGTCGGAGGAGGATCTCGTCCGCATCCTCGTGGAGCCGAAGAACGCGCTCGTCAAGCAGTACACCCGCATGTTCGAGTTCGAGGACTCGCGCCTCACCTTCGAGCCTGCAGCCCTTACCGCCATCGCTCACGAGGCGGTGGAGCACGGCACCGGCGCCCGCGGTCTGCGCTCCATCTGCGAGCGCGTGCTCATGGACGTCATGTACGATTTGCCGGAGCACAAGGGGGCCACCACGGTCACCGTCCGCGCCAGCGACATCGAGGGCACCACCAAGCCCGAAATCGCCGCGCGGGCCGACGCCACCGCTCAGGTGGCCCTTTCTGCCTAGGGCAGCGGGCCTTCTGTGCGATAATCGCCCAAGGCAATCTGGCGGGCGGCCGCGTGCGTGCCGCCCGCCTTGTTTTATACCGAGTATCCAGGGAAAGCGAGGGCAAGGGCCTATGTCCGAGGACAAGAGGAAGTCCACCGACTACGCCGCCATGGAGCGGCCCATCTTCGAGGCGTGGAAGGACGCCGGCTACTTCCAGCGCACGCCGGGCTTCGGCGAGCACGCGGGGGAGTCCTACACCATCGTCATCCCGCCGCCGAACATCACCGGCGTGCTGCACATGGGGCACGCGCTGAACGACACCATCCAGGACGCTTGCATCCGCCGCGCCCGCATGCGCGGTTTCCAAACCCGCTGGATCATCGGCACCGACCATGCCGGCATCTCCACCCAGACCAAGGTGGACAAGCGCCTGGCCGAGCAGGGCATTTCCCGCTTGGAGATCGGCCGCGAGGCCTTCGTCGAGGAGTGCTACAAGTGGCGCGACGAGTACGGCACCACCATCGTGAACCAGATCAAGGGCATGGGCTGCTCCTGCGACTACTCCGACGAGCACTTCACGCTGGAGCCGGCCTATGTGCGCGCCGTGCGGAAGCTGTTCACCGACTGGTACCACGAGGGCATCATCTACCGCGGCAAGCGCATCGTGAACTGGTGCCCGCACTGCACCACGGCCATCGCCGACGATGAGGCCGAGTACGTGGACGAGTCGGGGCATTTGTGGTACCTGCGCTACCCGCTCACCGAGCCGGCGTGTGGCCTGGAGTACCTGGTCGTCGCCACCACGCGCCCCGAGACGATGCTCGGCGACACCGGCGTGGCCGTGAACCCCAAGGACGAGCGCTTCGGACATCTCGTCGGCAAGACGGTGAAGTTGCCGCTCGTGGACCGCGAGATCCCCATCTTCGCCGACTGGCACGTGGATACCGAGTTCGGCACGGGCTGCGTGAAGGTGACGCCCTCGCACGATCCCAACGACTGGGCGATGGGGGAGCGCGCCGGGCTTGAGCGCATCAACATCTTCGACGAGACGGCGCATGTCGTGGAAGGCTACGGGAAGTTCTCCGGCATGGACCGCGACGAGGCCCGCGAGGCCATCGTGGCCGCCTTCGAGGAGCTGGGCCTGCTCGATCACGTGGAGGATCACGACCATTCCGTCATGACCTGCTACCGTTGCCATACCAAGCTGGAGCCCTGGGAGTCCGAGCAGTGGTTCGTGGCCGTGGACGCCCTGAAGGAGCCGGCGGCCCGCGTGGTGGAGGACGGCTCCATCCAGTTCCATCCGGCTCGCTGGAAGCAGGTGTACCTGGACTGGCTCGCGAACCTGAAGGACTGGTGCATCTCCCGCCAGCTGTGGTGGGGCCACCGCATCCCCATGTTCTACTGCGACACCTGCGGCTGGGAGGACGCCTCGGTGGAGGAGATTGAGGTCTGCCCAGTCTGCGGCGCGCCGGTGCGCCAGGACGAGGACGTGCTGGACACCTGGTTCTCCAGCCAGCTGTGGCCCTTTGCCACCATGGGCTGGACGGAGGAGGGCATGGACGCCCCGCAGATGCGCGACGCCTACCCGACTCAGGTGCTCTCCACGGCTCGCGACATCATGGGACTTTGGGTGGCGCGCATGGTCATGGCCTCTATGTACTGCTGCGACGAGACCATTCCCTTCGACGACGTCATCATTCACCCGACGGTCATGGCCGCCGACGGCAAGCCCATGTCGAAGAGCCGCGGCAACGGCGTCGATCCGCTGCGCCTCATGGAGGACTACGGCGCCGACGGCATGCGCTTCGGCCTGCTCATGCAGGTGACCGGCGCCCAGGATCTGAAGTTCAACGAGGCGAAGCTGGAGAGCTCCCGCAACTTCGCGAACAAGGTGAAGAACGCGAGCCGCTTCGTGCTCATGAACCTTGAGGGGTGCGAGCCCGGCGCTCCGGAGCCCACCACGCCGGCCGACCGCTGGATCTTCTCGCGGCTGGCCAAGATCGTCGCTGCGGTGGACGCGGCCTACGACAACTTCGAGATGCGCCGTGCCAACATCCCGGCGTTCTTTATCTGCGACGACG
>OLPW01002535.1_pt1 | contig 16020 bp, 7 predicted proteins | sample 1672161 | NCBI WGS metagenome assembly OLPW01 (sample SAMEA3136654, study PRJEB25190) | human gut metagenome
TCTGCTCTGCCTGACGATAGAAACGATACCTGTTGATTGTTCCGTACTTCGTACTCCCACAATCAACCCCAATATTCGCATATCGCGAAGCTTACGCTTCGCTTTTATGCTCATATCGGGGCGGGACATAAAGTTATAAAACTGCACTTCCGTTTACATATAACTGGTATCCGTTGGCATTGATCTGGGACAGGTCGCCGTCAAAGGAAGTGATATAGCTGTCGCCGGTGAGTGTCCAGGTGGAAGAACTATCCAGCGTTACGTTGACTTCTCCGGCGTCCCCGGTGCTGTTGATGGTGCCTGTGAATGCACTGCCGTCGGATAAGGTCATGTCCAGTGTGGAAATGTCATCCACGGTGATGTTGCCGTCCATGGTCTGGCTGGATGTGGTGAGCACAACATCTCCGCCGTTGGAGCCGCTGGTGCCCCAGCCTCGGCTGCTGTTATTGCCGGCAATGGTCAGCAGCTGGTCGTTGGCGGTAACCAGTTTGGTGTCTTTCAGGGAAATGGTGCAGCTGGTGTTGGTCACGTAGAACAGATCCCCGGACAGGGAGGTAATGCTGCCGCCCTCCGAAGAAAAGCTGGCCTCACCTATGGCTGCGTCGCCGGACATGCTCTGATAAATCATCACAGCATGCAGGTTGTCTTCGTCACTGCCGCCGTTGGAGGTGGTCATGTTGCCGGTAACGTCGCAGTTCTCCAGAGCGATGGAGTTCTTGCCTTCAATAACCAGACCCTCGGAGTTGTTGGCGGTGAGGGTGGCATTTTTTACTGTGATATCCGCAGTGCTGTAAACAGCCGGGCTGCCCACGCCGCTGGTGGTATACGTGCCGCCGTCCACATTGACGGTGCCGCCGCCCCGGTCACTGCGGATAGCCGCGGAGGAATCGCCCTCCGTGTCCACGGTCAGGTTGCTGGCGATGGTCGTGCCGCCGCCGGTGGTCTGGATGCCGCCGGAGTTGCGCTCTGTGGTGTGGATGGTGGAATCAGAGATGGTCACTGTGGTGCCCTCTCCATAGCTGAACACCCCGTTGCCGTTGATGGCGGAGGTATTCACCGTGGCGCCTGTGATCGTCACATTGGCACCGTTCAGTGCCAGAAAACCGGCATTCTGCCCGTAGAAATCGCCGTCCTCCGTGTTGGAGGAATTGCCTCCTGTCTTTTCAATAGTCACATTGTCGAGGGAGGCCGTCACTCCGTCTGCCCGCAGGGCGTTCTCATCGTCGCCGGAGGAAGTATAAGTCTCGCCGGAGACAGAAGCATTGTCGTCCAGGGAAGCAGCGGCGGTGCCGTTGGTCACCTCACCGCTGCCGCCGAATCCACCGCCTGCCTGCAGGTTTTTCACGGTAATGGAAACGGCCTGGTTGTTGTCGTCCAGCTCCACCTCAATGACCTGATTCTCAGCCAGATCATCCAGGGTGCCTTCCTGAGAACCCTGCTGGAATTCTACGGTGATGGCCGTGTCGTCTGTCACCGTAAAGGTCACTGTTTCATCGCTGGCTTCAAAGGAAGAGTCGCCGGGCATCTGCCCGCCAGGGCCGCCGTTGCCATCGGAAGGTGCCTGCCCATCGGGAGCGCCGCTGTTGTCGGAGGAGCCACCGTTTGCGTTGTCACCGTCGGGCTTTGCAGTAGCCTCACCGGAAGGGGCGCTGCCATCCGAGGAGCCGCCGTTTGCATTGTCACCATCGGGCTTTGCAGTAGCCTCGCCGGAAGGAGCCTGGCCGCCGGGAGCCTCATTGCTGTCAGAGGAACTGTTGCCGTTATCCGGTTTCGCGGGAGCCTCACCGGAAGGAGCCTGGCCGCCAGGAGCCCCATTGCTGTCAGAAGAACTGTTGCTGTCATCCGGTTTTGCGGGAGCTTCCCCGGAAGGAGCTTCGCTATTGGAAGCATCATTGCCATCGGGCGCCTGGGCAGTGGTTAAGGTACCGACTGTGGCAGTCACGGTGGAACCGTCAATCTTCGTGATCTGTGCGGTTACGGTATTGGCCTGCGCCTCCGCTTCCTGGGTGGAATTCTCTGTGGTGGAACTGGAAGAGCTGGTTCCGGAGCAGCCATACAGTACCATAGAAGCAGTTAATGTGAGACAAAGAATGGAAAAAAGTTTTTTGTTTTTCATAAGCGTAATTCCTTTCGTTATATGAGAGATGGTTGTTATTTCTTTTGTTGAGACCATCATAAAGGGAAGCTGTGAAGAAAATGTGAGGAAAGTTTGACAATTATGGGCGCACGTGTTATGGTACCTTTATCTTTTCTATTTATTTTCAGATGCGTTCCGCATCGACGCAGATTCTTTTCAGAACCTGCATTTTCAGAAAACAGACAAAGATAACAGCAGAAAAAGAGTGGACGATTACGGTTGAGAAGACATCGCTTTATGCGTATAATAAAGACAGAAGTATTTCTTCCCGGCGGTAAAACGTCGAAGAAAGGGGAGAAATGTTTGGGAGACAGGGACACACTGACGAAAAATTATGTAAAAAGAGTGGATCGTTTTGCAGGTATTTTCAATTACTATCTGTTTGACGGGAAGCAAAGAATTGATCCGGCGCAATTACGGGAACAGGACACCGCGCAGATTGTTCTTCCGTATGGAAAAGATCTGACGGAGATGCCGATGCAGCGTTTCCGGGATATTTTAAAGCAGGCGGTGCTGATGACGGACGGCCACTGCCAGTATGTGCTGCTTGGTATTGAAAATCAGTCGGATGTGCATTACGCCATGGCGGTGCGCAGTTATCTGTATGATGCCATCGAATATGCGGCGCAGGTGCAGACCATTGCCGGAAAACACCGGAAGCAAAAGGATATAAAAGGCGCGGAATTTCTGTCCGGATTTCGAAAGGAAGACCGGCTGGTACCGGTGGTGACACTGACGTTGTACTGGGGCAGGCAGGAATGGGATGCGCCGAGAAGCCTGCATGAGATGCTGTTGGAGACAGACCCACAGGTTTTACAGTATGTCAACGATTATCGGATGAATCTGCTCATTCCTGCAGAAATTACGGATTTTGAGAAATTCCACAGCGAAATGCGCAGTGTGCTGCGGGTGATGAGCCTGGTGAATAAGAAAAAGGAAATGTTTCAGCTGCTGGAAAATAAAGAATACAGCCGGATGCCGGTGGACACTGCCAATCTGATCAACGTGATGGCGGGCCTGAAGCTGGATCTGGAACGATGGAAGGAGAGAAGCGGAATGGAAGAACTGGAAATGTGCAGAGCCTGGAAAGAACTGCTGGAGGATGCAAGAGAAGAGGGAAAAGAAGAAGGCCGGAAGGAAGAACTGGCGGTTGCAGCCCGTATGCTCCGCAAACACAAGCTTTCCCTGGAGGAGATCCCGGAGTTTTTTACGAAATTAAATGAGGAGGATATCCGGGAGGTGGAGCGGCAGGCGCTGGCGGAAGTGTAGGGGTCTTGTCATTTTGCAAGGAAAATCTTCCCGATTTCCCGCATTGTATGTAAAAAAGCACAAAGAATGATATGGAAAAGCTGTCTGTAAAATAGTATAATAATAAAATGCAATAACAAACCATATAGGAGGAAAATCGGATGGTAGAGAAAGAGACAAACACAGCAGTCTGTCCGGATGCGGACTTTACCGAACTGGCACCCGTGCTGGAAAAGTACGCAACTGTGCCGGGCAGTCTGATTACAATTCTGCAGCAGGCGCAGCAGATCTACGGTTACCTTTCGGAGGAGGCGATCCTGTACATTTCAAGACGGACAGGCATCCTGCCGGCCAAGATTTACGGAGTTGCAACTTTTTATGCGCAGTTCCGTCTGAAACCCATCGGCAAATACCTGATCATGCTCTGTAAGGGAACCGCCTGTCATGTCAACGGCGCAGACCGGATCGAGGAAGCTGTCTGTGAACATCTGGGCATCACAGATGGAGAGACCACAGAGGACGGCATTTTCACACTGAATAACGTAGCCTGTCTTGGCTGCTGCTCCCTGGCACCTGTCATGATGGTGAAGAGCACAGAGGGCGAAGAGACTTACGGCAATCTGACCAAGGATTCTGTTGTCAAGATCCTGGATGAGATCCGTGAAAAAGCAGCAAAGGAGGTGCAGGGATGAAGATCGTAGTCGGAGAAGGAAGCTGCGGTATTGCGTCCGGAGCAAAGAAGACAGAGAATGCATTCCGTGCCCTGCTGGAGGAGAAGGGCCTGGATCAGGTAACTCTCACAAAGACAGGATGTATCGGCACCTGCTATCTGGAGCCGATCGTGGATGTATATGGAGATGACGGGGCACTGGAAGCCCGTTATGTGAAGGTACAGCCGGAGGTTGTTCCGGAGATTGTAGAAAAGCACATCATCGGCGGCGGCCGGGCAGAGGAGCATCTGATCCCGGAGGAGGATGCACAGATCCTGGCAAAGCAGAAGAGAGTCGTGCTTCGCAACTGCGGACTGATCAACCCCGAGTTTATCGAGGAATACCTGGAAAAAGATGGATACAAGGCAGCCGAGAAGGTGCTGACCACCATGTCCCAGGAAGATGTCATTGAGGAAATGAAGATTTCCGGCTTAAGAGGCCGCGGCGGTGCGGGATTCCCCACCTGGTTCAAATGGAACGCGGCAAGACAGAGCCAGGGAAAAGAGAAATATATCGTCTGTAATGCGGATGAGGGCGATCCGGGCGCATTCATGGATCGAAGCGTTCTGGAGGGAGACCCCCACTCTGTACTGGAGGGCATGATCATCGGCGGCTATTCCATGGGCGCTACCGAGGGTGTCATCTACGTGCGTGCAGAGTACCCGCTGGCTATCGACCGTCTGGAGATCGCTCTTTCTCAGGCAAGAGAGAGAGGCTATCTTGGCAAGAACCTGTTTGGCACGAATTTCTCCTTTGATATCCGGATCAAAGCCGGTGCAGGCGCTTTCGTCTGTGGTGAGGAGACCGCACTGATCGCTTCCCTGGAGGGCGAGCGCGGCATGCCGCGTCTGAAACCCCCGTTCCCGGCACAGAAGGGATACTGGAAGAAGCCCACAGACATCAACAACGTAGAGTCCTTTGCCAATGTGCCGTGGATCATCAACAACGGCGGCGCAGCCTTTGCAGCCATGGGCACAGAGAAGAGTAAGGGAACGAAGGTATTCGCCCTGGCAGGTAAGATCAAGAAGGGCGGCCTTGTTGAGGTACCCATGGGTCTGCCGATCAAGGACGTAATTTACGGAACCGGCGGCGGTATCAAGAATGACAAGAAGTTCAAGGCAGTGCAGATGGGCGGCCCGTCCGGTGGATGTATCCCGGCTGATCTGGCTGACACCCCGGTAGATTACGAGTCCATCAACAAGACCGGTGCCATCGTGGGTTCCGGCGGTATGATCGTTATGGATGAGGACACCTGTATGGTGGATATGGCCCGGTACTTCCTGGATTTCACAAGAAAAGAGTCCTGCGGAAAATGTAATTACTGCCGCATCGGAACGAAGCGTATGCTGGAGCTCCTGGAGCGCATCACCAACGGCGAGGGCAGAGACGGCGATATCGAGCTGCTGGAAGAGCTGGCAAACAAGGTGCGGGACGGCGCAATGTGCGGTCTGGGACAGACTGCCCCGAATCCGGTACTGACCACGCTGAAATATTTCCGCAACGAGTATGAGGATCATATTTACAACCACCGCTGTACGGCAAAATCCTGTAAAGCGCTGATTTCCTACCACATTTCCGACAAGTGTATCGGATGTACGCTTTGTTCCAAGAAGTGTCCGGTAAACGCGATCAGCGGAGAATTGAAGAGTCAGCATACCATCGACCCGAATGTCTGCATCAAGTGCGGCAAGTGCGCAGAGGTATGCCGGTTCCATGCAGTAGAAGTACAGTAGGAGGTGCGAGATGGTAAAACAGTACAGAATTAATATAGACGGAAAAGAAATCACGGCACTTCCGGGACAGACCATTCTGGAGGCTGCCAGAGAGAATGATATTTACATTCCGTCCCTCTGTTATGACGAGCGGATGGAAGTATACGGTGCCTGCGGCATCTGTGTCGTGGAGGTGGAGGGCAATCCGAAGCTTCTGAAGGCATGTGCCACAGAGGTTGCACCGGGTATGGTGGTACATACGAAGACAGACCGGGTACGGGAGTCCAGAAAGACAAACCTGGAGCTGCTTCTGTCCAACCATGTGGGTGACTGCCGCCCGCCGTGCGCCAAGGAGTGTCCGGCACAGACAGACTGCCAGGGCTATGTGGGACTGATCGCTACCGGTCATTACCGCGAGGCCATTGAGCTGATCCGCGAGAAGATCCCGCTTCCGGGCTCCATCGGTCGGGTATGTCCGCATCCGTGTGAGGCTGCCTGCCGCAGAGGTTTAAAGGATGAGCCGGTATCCATCGCATGGCTGAAACGGTTTGCCGCAGAGCAGGACGCAGCATCTGACGATCCGTTTATCCCGGAGATCGCAGAGAGCACAGGCAAGAAGGTTGCCATCATCGGCGCAGGCCCTTACGGACTGTCCATGGCATACTTCCTTCGTCAGGAAGGCCACGAGGTAACCATTTACGAGTCCATGCCCAAGGCCGGTGGTATGCTCCGTTACGGTATTCCGGAATATCGTCTGCCCAAGCAGGTGCTGGACGAGGAGATCGACCGGATCTGCCAGATGGGTGTGACCCTTCTGACCAATGTAAAAGTAGGAACGGATATTTCCTTTGAGAGCATCCGTGAAAAATATGATGCTGTCTGTCTCGGAATCGGTGCCTGGAAGTCCACCGGCGTAGGCTGTGAGGGCGAGGATGCCATCGGCGTTGTCGGCGGTATTGATTTCCTGAGAAAAGCAGCAAGAAACGAGCAGCAGAAGGTCGGCGCGAGAGTTGCCATCGTGGGCGGCGGTAATACCGCTATGGATGCCTGTCGTACCGCAGTCCGCCTCGGTGCAGAGAAGGTATACAACGTATACCGCCGTACCGTGGACGAGATGCCTGCTGACCGGGTAGAGATCGAAGAGGCCCAGGAAGAGGGCGTGATCTTCAAAAACCTGACCAACCCGTTGAAGATCTGCAAGAACGCAGACGGCGCAGTGGACAAGATGATCCTGCAGGTAATGGAGCTGGGCGAGCCCGATGCTTCCGGCAGACGTGCCCCTGTTCCGGTGGAAGGCAAGACCGAAGAGCTGGATGTGGATATGGTCATCCTGGCCATCGGACAGGCTGTCAATCCGACCGGCATCGAGGGCCTGGAGCTGACCAGAAAGAAAGGTATCGTTTACGATAAGAATACATTCATGACATCCATCCCTGGCGTATTTGCCGGCGGTGACTGCGGAAACGACAAGATTTCCATCGCCATTGAGGCCATTGCAGATGCCAGAAAGGGAAGCGATATCGTTGATGCATATTTGAACGGCGAGACCATCGCTTACGAGCCGGAGTATACCGTTGCCACCAGAAAGGTAACCGCTGAGACCTTTGAGGACCGGGAATATCAGTGCCGTCCGAAGATGGAGGAGCTGTCCCCGGAGGAGAGAAAAGATAACTTCCGTGAGATCGTGAAGGGCTACACCGAGGAGCAGGCCATTGCCGAGGCTTCCCGCTGCCTGGAATGCGGCTGCCATGATTACTATGAGTGTAAACTGGTGCGCATGGCAAACGAGTACCATGTGAAACCGGAGCGTCTGGCTGGGGAGATGAACGAGAACGAGTGCAAGAACGATCATCCGTTCATCATCCGTGACACGAATAAATGTATCCTGTGCGGCCTGTGCGTGCGTGCCTGCGAAGAGGTTATGGGCGTTGGTGCACTGGGATTTGTAAAACGTGGTTTTGACACCGTTGTGCTTCCGGCTATGGGGAAATCCCTGAATGAGGCCGGCTGTATCTCCTGCGGACAGTGTGTCAGCGTCTGCCCGGTAGGTGCACTGGAAGAGCGCAGCGTCATGAATAAACCGGTTCCGCTGCCGACGGAGAAGAAGACCATGATCTGCGGTTACTGTTCCGTAGGCTGTAGCCTGACAACCGAGAGCTGCGGCAGTGCTGTCCTGAAAGCAAACCCGGATAAAGAGGGTGCTGTGAACAAGGGCGTGCTGTGTATGGGCGGTAAGTTTGGATTTGCCAGCGCCCTGAAGAAGGATGGCGCACTTGTCAATCCGATGATCCGCAACCGGAACGGCGATCTGGAAGAGACTGATTACCACAGTGCTTTTGTGGTAGCTGCCAAGAAGGCAGAGTCCATCGGCAACCGCTATGGAAGAGATGCTGTGGCTGTGGCTATTTCTGACCGCTACACCAACGAGGAAGCTTATGTGGTGAAGAAGCTGGCAGAAGGTCTGGGCGCGAAAGTACTGAGCTTTGATAACCGTGCCTGCGGTCTGGAGCCGGTACTGGGACTGACTTCTTCTCCCAACACCATCGACGAGCTGCTGTCCACCGATGTGATCCTGGCAGTGGGCTATGAGATGAAAGCAAATGCTGTGATCCGTGTGAAACTGATGCAGGCTGCAAAGAACGGTGCGAAGGTTGTTCTTATCAACCCGACCGGCATGGAACAGGATCATATGCAGTTCGCTTACAAGAAGATTTATACAGAAGATTCTCTTGACTTCTTACAGCAGGTGGCAAAGGCTGCGGCTGAGAGCGGCAAGGGTGCTTCTGTGGAAGGCTTTGATGCATTCAACGCCTCTCTGGCTGACGTGAAGGTTGGCGAGGAAGCAGCAGAGATCGCAAAGCTGTATACCGATGCGAAGAAGTCCATGATTGTCCTTCAGCAGAACGTGGTATCCGAGGACTGTGCAACTTTGCTGGCTGATCTGGCAGTGGTATCCGGCCATGTGGGAAGCCCGAGAGACGGCATCCTGCTTGTGAAGCCGAAGAACAACACCCAGGGTATCAACGATCTGGGCATCACAGCAGGCGCAGAGAGCCTGGCAGGCGTGAAAGCCCTGCTGGTATTCGGCGAGAATCCGGATCCGGCCCTGTTATCCGATCTGGAGTTCCTGGCTGTATGTGACACCCATATGACACCGGCAGCCCAGAAGGCAGACGTGGTATTCCCCGGCACAGCGCCGATCCACGCAGAGGGCAGCTATACCAATACTGAGCGTCGCTTCCAGGCAACCGAGCAGGCAGCCACACCGGAAGTGCTCATGAACAATATGCAGGTGGCTGTAGAGCTTGGCAGACTGTTAGAGATGCCGATGCCTTACGACACCATGGATGAGGTCATTCATGAGATGGAGAGCAGCGTACCCGCTTACCGTTACGCGTCCGAGGGAGAGATCCTGGGCGGCGTGCTGGCACCCGAGAAGAAAGTGCTTGTACCGGTAACCGGCGGCAAGTTTGCTGATCCGATGAAAAACACCGACTATCTGAAAGAGCTGATCATGAAGTAATGAGCGCAAGATAGTTGAAACGAAAAACCCCGCAGTATCCTGCGCAGAGATCTTTGTGATTGCCTGTGCGGGTATCTGCGGGTGAGGCAGAAGAGAACATAAAAAGAGAGTATCGGGAAATCATCCAGGCAGATGATCAAACGATACTCTCTTTTTCAAACAATGAAATTGCAATTCATTGATCAGATCTTATTGCTTCTTCTCCAGATCTTCATCTTCTCCGCCTCTTTGATGAGTTCATCCCGGAACTGCGGATGTGCAATGGAGATGATGGCTTCGGTTCTCTGCCAGGTAGCCAGTCCCTTGAGGTTCACCATACCGTACTCGGTAACGAGATAGTGGGTGTTGGCTCTGGTATCTGTCACGATGGAACCCTGGGTCAGAGTCGGCACGATACGGGAATGCAGCTGTCCGTCCTTGCTGGTGAAGGAGGAGGAACAGCAGATAAAGCTCTTTCCGCCGCGGGAAAGGTATGCACCCATGACGAAGTCCAGCTGTCCGCCTGCACCGCTGATATGACGGGTTCCGGCGCTCTCAGAGTTCACCTGACCGAAGAGGTCAATGTCTACGGCATTGTTGATGGAAATGAAGTTATCCAGACCGGCGATCACACGTACATCGTTGGTGTAATCCACGGGAGCGGACATACACTCCGGGTTGTTGTCCAGATAATCATAAAGCTTCTTGGTTCCGGCTGCGAAGGCGTATGTCTGGCGTCCGCGGTCGAAATTCTTCTTGCTGCCGTTGATCTTGCCTGCATTGGCAATGTCAACGAAAGCGTCCACATACATCTCTGTATGAACACCCAGATCCTTCAGATCGGACTCTGCGATGAGAGAACCTACGGCGTTGGGCATACCGCCGATACCCAGCTGCAGGCAGGCACCGTTGGGGATCTCTTTTACGATCAGTTCAGCAACGGCTTTGTCAATATCAGAAGCCGGTGCGCCTGCAAGGAGACCGATCTCGGGGTTGGAGCCTTCTACAATGGCATCTACCTGAGAAACATGGATGCCTTCATCGAAGCCGCCGAGACACCGGGGCATATTGGCATTCACTTCCACGATGATATGTTTTGCTTTGCGGCACATGTCGGCCAGATGAGATGCGCTGGGGCCGAAATTAAAGTATCCGTGCTCGTCCATAGGGGTTACCTGGATCATGACAACATCCACTTCTACATTTTCCCGATAGAAGCGGGGAAGCTCGGAATAACGCATGGGGCTGTAGTAAGCAAAACCCTGATCAACGGCTTTGCGCTCGATGCCTGACATATGCCAGGAATTCCAGCAGAAATGCTCCTGGGGATTGTCAATCTTGAAAATAGCGGGTGCCCACAGTGCAACGCCGCCGCGCACCTTGATGTCATTAAGCTGGGGCATGCGCTCTGCCAGCGCCTGGTCCAGTGCAACGGGGTGGCCGGTACACCAGCCATAGTCGATCCAGTCACCGTTCTTTACAACAGTTACGGCCTGGGCAGCAGTGGTAAGCTTTGAAGTATACTCTTCACGGTAGTTCATTTGTCTTCCTCCTGGTAAAAAATAATGGCATATCATATTGCTGTCGGTCTTGCTTGATGAGGCTGTTGTTACATATATATCAAAATCTATTCTATCATAACAGGGAACAGATTTGTTTGTCAAATGGCATATTTTACTGTTCTCGGTATGAAAAAATGACCCAGAAGTCTTTCGACCTCCGGGTCATTTTCAGACTTGCCGTAAACGGTAAATCAATTATTTGTTCATGTACTCGTCCATGCTTGCAGCTGCGATTCTGCCGGCCTTCATTGCCTTTACGACAGTGAGCGGTCCGGTCACATCGTCGCCGCCTGCGAATACGCCTGCGCGGCTTGTGGAAGCATCATCGGAAGTGGTGATGCAGCCATACTTGTCGGTTGCAAGGTTCTCGGTTGTGCTGGTTACGATGGAATCCATCTTGGTTCCGATGGCCATGATCACAGCGTCAACCGGGATCTCGAAGTTGGAGCCCTCTACAGCAACGGGACGTCTTCTGCCGGAAGCATCAGGCTCACCCAGCTGCATCTGTACGCACTCCAGAGCGGCTACCTTACCATCTGCGCCTGCTTTGACAGCAACCGGGTTGGTCAGGAACTTGAACTCGATGTTCTCAGCCATTGCCTCGTGGATCTCAGCGTCACATGCCGGCATTTCCTCACGGGAACGACGGTAGATAACGGTAACTTCTTTTGCGTTCATACGGGCTGCACAGCGGCATGCATCCATGGCAACGTTACCGCCGCCGATGATGGCTACGCGGTCAGCCTGCGGAAGAAGTCCGCTGTTCTCCGGCAGGTAAGCCTTGCCGATGTTCACAGCTGTCAGGTAATCGTTGGCTGTGTATACACCCTTCAGATCCTCTCCGGGGATGTTCATGGTGGTGGGAACCTCAGCGCCGGTACCGATGAATACGGACTCGAAGCCCTCTTTCTTCATCAGATCCTCAACGGTGATGTCTTTACCAACCACAGAGCCTGTTACGAACTTTACGCCCTTGGCTTCCAGTTCGCTGACGATCTTAGCTACGATATCCTTCGGAAGACGGAATTCAGGGATTCCGTATACCAGGACACCGCCTGCTACGTTCAGGCTCTCATATACTGTCACATCTACGCCCTTGTCAGCAAGGTCAGATGCGCAGGACAGGCCTGCCGGGCCGGCGCCGATCACGGCTGCCTTATGCCCGTTGGGTTCTGCCTTTGTAATCTCGTCTTTGCAATGTGCGGCATGCCAGTCACATACGAAACGCTCGATGCTTCCGATTGCCACAGGCTGTCCTTTGATGCCATGTACACAGCTGCCTTCGCACTGATTCTCGTGAGGGCAGACACGGCTGCAGACAGGTGCCAGTGTGCTGACAGAGCGGATGATCTCGTATGCTGCTTCAAAATCACCCTCAGCAACCTTGGCGATGAATTCAGGAATGCGCATCTGTGTGGGGCAGCCCTTCATCATGCACGGTTTTTTCCGGCATTTCAGGCAGCGCATAGCCTCACGGATGGCCATATCCTTTGTGTAACCCTGGGAAACCTCTTCGAAGTTGCCTACACGAACCTCGGGAGACTGCTCAGGCATAGGATTTTTTTCTCTGACTAAGTTAATCATGCTTTACTTTCCTCCCTTTTCCAGTGTTTCCAGTTCGCTGAAGCTGTCACGACGGGTAATCAGCTCGTCATAACGGTCATGAGCCAGTTCCTCAGCCTTGGTGAAGAGCTGTTCTGCTCTGTCAGGGAACTTCAGTTTCAGGGAGTTGTAACGTACCTCACCCATGATGAAGTCACGGTAGCTCTCAGTAGCAACACCGCTGTCGATGGACAGAGGATTCTTGCCTTCTGCAGCCAGGGTCGGGTTGTAACGAAGCAGGTTCCAGTAACCGGAACGAACGGCGTTCTTCATCTCCAGCATAGCCTTGTTCATGCCGGCTTTTACACCGTGGTTGATACAAGGAGCGTAAGCGATGATCAGGGACGGTCCGTCATATGCCTCTGCCTCACGCAGTGCCTGCAGTGTCTGGTTCGGGTTTGCACCCATAGCGATCTGTGCAACATATACATAGCCGTAAGCCATAGCGATCTGTGCCAGGTCTTTCTTCTTTACAGCTTTACCGGAAGCAGCGAACTTCGCAACAGCACCCATAGGTGTGGACTTGGAAGACTGTCCGCCGGTGTTGGAGTAAACCTCGGTATCGAATACCATGACATTGATATTGCGGCCGGAAGCGAGAACGTGGTCAACACCGCCGTAACCGATATCGTATGCCCATCCGTCACCGCCGAAGATCCACATGGACGGCTTGTTCAGCATATCCTGGTTCTCTACAACGTATTTTGCATCGGCATTGGTATCCTGGATCTTCTCACACTCTGCAAGAAGGATATCTCCGGTTACCTTGGACTGTTTTGCATCATTGAAGGATGCGAGCCATGCACGTGCAGGAACTCCAAGTACATCATTCAGACGCTCAACAGCAGATTTCAGTTCGTTTCTTCTTGCCTCTACGGATACAGACATACCGAAACCGAACTCGGCATTGTCCTCGAACAGGGAGTTAGCCCATGCCGGTCCTTTGCCTTCTTTATTGACTGTGTAAGGTGAGCTCGGTGCACTGCAGCCCCAGATAGAGGAGCATCCTGTTGCGTTTGCAATGAACATACGCTCGCCAAACAGCTGTGTGATCAGTTTTGCATAAGGAGACTCGCCGCAGCCAGGGCATGCACCGGAGAACTCCATAAGAGGCTGACGGAACTGAGAGCCCTTTACAGTGTCTTCCTTGAACGGAATCTCTTTATCTGTTACGTTGCCAAACAGGCCGTTGTATTTTGCCTGCTGCTCATCCATGTACTCTGTCTCTGCAGGGATCATCTCCAGAGCTTTCTCTCTTGCCGGGCAAACCTGTGCACAGGATCCGCATCCGGTACAGTCAAGAGCAGAGATCGCGATGGTGAACTTCTTATCCTTGGTACCCTTCATGTTCAGTACGCCATCAACGCCTTCAGCCTCAGCATCGTTCAGAACGAACGGACGGATTACGCCGTGCGGGCATACATAAGAACACCAGTTACACTGCATACATTTTGTGAAATCCCACTTCGGAAGATCAGCAGCGATGCCGCGCTTCTCGAATGCAGCAGTACCGGACGGGATCATACCGTTGACGGTAGAAAGGAAAGTGGATACCGGAACAGCATCACCGGTTAAGGTGTTGGTCGGTACCAGGATGTCGTTCAGGTAATCGGTGTGAGCCTTGTCACGGCCGACAAGCTTCGGTGCCGGAGCCTCATCAGCAGCGGTCTTCCAGCTCTCTGGAACAACAACTTTATGAATATGATTAACACCGGCATCAACAGCTGCCAGGTTCATGTTTACGATATCTTCACCCTTCTTGCCGTAGGTATGACGGATAGCGTCCTTCATATATCCTACTGCGTCGTCGATCGGGATGATATCAGCCAGTTTGAAGAATGCAGCCTGCAGAACGGAGTTCGTTCTTCTTGCGCCCAGACCGATCTTCTTGGCGATGGATACAGCGTCACAGGTGTAGAACTGTACATCGTTGTTGGCAATGTAACGTTTTACTCTTGCAGGAAGATGCTCTTCCAGCTCCTCGTCGTTCCATACACAGTTCAGGAGGAAGAATCCGCCCGGTTTTACATCCTGTACCATCTCGTAACGATACAGATATGCGCTGTTGTGGCAGGCAACGAAGTCAGCCTGTTTTACATAGTAAGTAGATTTGATCGGGGAATCTCCGAAACGTAAGTGGGAGATCGTAACACCACCGGACTTCTTGGAGTCATACTGGAAGTATGCCTGTACCTTCTTGTCTGTGTGGTCACCGATGATCTTAACGCTGTTCTTGTTGGCACCAACGGTACCGTCTGCACCCAGACCCCAGAACTTACAAGCCTTTGTGCCCTTGGGAGCAACATCCGGATTGCTTGTGGTAGGCAGGGACAGATGTGTCACATCATCGTTGATGGAGATGGTGAACTCTTTCTTCGGGTTCTCGCTCCACAGGTTCTCATATACAGCAAGGATATCGCCAGGCTGTGTATCCTTGGAACCAAGTCCGTAACGGCCGCCTACGATCGTGCAGTTCTCAAACTCTGTGCCGTGCAGTGCAGCAACGATATCCAGGTAAAGAGGCTCGCCGATACTTCCGGGCTCTTTGGTACGGTCCAGAACAGCGATCTTCTTCACAGTCTTCGGCATTACGTTCAGCAGATACTTCTGGGAGAACGGACGGTACAGATGTACCTCGATCATGCCGACCTTGCGTCCCTGCGCTGTCAGGTAGTCGATCAGCTCCTCAGCAGCGTCGCAGACAGAACCCATTGCTACGATGATCTCTGTTGCGTCCTCTGCGCCGTAGTAGTTGAACGGCTTGTAGTCTGTGCCGATCTTTGCATTGACTTTATCCATGTACTTGGCAACCAGATCCGGAGTCTCCAGATATGCAGGGTTGCTTGCCTCTCTGTGCTGGAAGAAAGTCTCAGGCTGCTCGGCAGATCCCATCAGGTGCGGATGGTTGGGGTTCAGGGAACGAGCCTTGAATGCCTTGACAGCATCCCAGTCAACCATTTCCTTCAGGTCATCATAATCCCATACCTCGATCTTCTGGTACTCATGAGAAGTACGGAAGCCATCGAAGAAGTGCATCATCGGAAGGTGGCCTGCGATGGTGGACAGATGTGCAACAGCTGCCAGGTCCATTGCCTGCTGTACGCTGTTGGAAGCCAGCATTGCGAAACCGGTCTGACGACATGCCATAACGTCGGAATGGTCGCCGAAGATGGATAATGCATGGGAAGCCAGTGCTCTTGCAGCTACGTGGAACACGGTAGGTGTCTGCTCACCGGCCAGCTTGTACATGTTGGGGATCATCAGAAGTAATCCCTGGGAAGCAGTGAAGGTGGAAGTGTAGGAACCTGCGGTAATGGAACCGTGTACGGCACCTGCAGCACCAGCCTCGGACTGCATTTCTACGATATTAACTTTCTCGCCAAAAATATTGGTTCTATCCTGGGAAACCCATTCGTCCATGTTCTCAGCCATCGGGGAGGAAGGTGTGATCGGGTAGATCGCAGCAACCTCAGAAAAGGCATAGGCTACATGAGCGCCAGCGGTGTATCTGCTCCAGAACTGCCTTTGCATCTTCTTTTGTAAATGG
>OLPW01002550.1_pt1 | contig 15958 bp, 11 predicted proteins | sample 1672161 | NCBI WGS metagenome assembly OLPW01 (sample SAMEA3136654, study PRJEB25190) | human gut metagenome
ATAGGCGAAGAACAGCGACAGATTGAGGAACGTGTTATCCGCATAGCCGGTAATCAGCGCGGCGATGATCGAGCCGAGCATGCCGACTAAATAATACAGGTTGAATTTGACCTTGCCCCACTGGTTTTCCAGCCCGACGCCGATCATATAATAAAAATACAGCGCGAACAGGATGAAAATCGGCGAACTGGACGGCGGTACAAATACGAACGTCACCAGCCGCCAGATTTGCCCGCGCATCAGCCCCGTGCGGGTCAGCGTAATGAGGGAATAGAGCTGATAGCCCAGCGTCGGCCAGATATACAGCAGCGCGAAGACGATGCCCTGACCGATGACGATGTATTTCATCAGATCGCTGATGGCGTAACGGCGCAGTTTGCGCTCCAAGTCAAAGTGAATGCGGTTGTCTTTCAAACGGCAGACCTCCTTTTGCCTTAGTATACCATATTTGTGCGCGGGGGAAAACATGGAATGCCGGGTTTTGAGGCTGACCGACACAATTTTCAAAAAGAGGCAAAAAAAGTGTGAAAAAAGGGTTGACATGCGAAAGCGATTCTGGTATAATTCTGTCTTGTCAGGCGGATGCGTGATGTTGCGAAACTTAAATGCCAATGTGGCTCAGTCGGTAGAGCAGCGGTTTCGTAAACCGCAGGTCAAGGGTTCGAGTCCCTTCATTGGCTCCATTTTCGAGGTGTAGCGCAGTTTGGTAGCGCGTTTGGTTCGGGACCAAAAGGTCGCAGGTTCAAATCCTGTCACCTCGACCATTTTAGAAACTTCCGAAAAATCGGAAGTTTTTTTGTGCACAGAAAACTGCATAAAGGCTGCCCGCATGGATAAGGCTTTGAAGCTTTACAGACTGCGGCGGAAACGCAGGCGGGCATATCTAATGCATCAAAGTGAACGATTGGATCGCGCAGGTCTGTTTGATCAAAAGAGACCGATAGGTCAGTGACTTTGAAGTGACGGACGAAACGAGTTGTTAATACGCTTCCGGCACTCATGCCGTGTTGATCGTATTCGGGATAATGCTGATTGATTACAGCTTTGCCCGTTTGTTTTGTACATTGGAACGCGGAAACTGGTCAAGAGAGTGGAGTTTGAACAGTATATTCGCGGAAAAATCGCGATTTGAGGCAGAATTTGCAAGGAAAATCGGGGCGTGCCTTGAGAAAAGAGCGGGGCTGTGTTATAATCAGTAACCGTGTTGAGTACTTAAAGGAGTTGTGATCATAGATGAAATTGGGCGTTGTGATTCGTAACGCATCTAACGCTATTCTTTGCAGTTTGGCATAAATCGTTAAAAATGAAGGAATACCTCATTTTTTGAGCTTGTAGTGACTTGAAACTTGATAAATGTTTGCGCACGTTCATGAAAAAATGGTGCGCGATTGGTGCGTAAATTGGAGCGCAATACAGCTCGAAAAGCGGAATGTTGAAGGGGTGTCCATCAAGCATGGACATCCTTTTCTATACCCTCTTGAATAAATGGGGATAAATAGGGTATAATGGGGATAAATCCATGCGGGAAAAGGAGGGAAAACAGTGAATCAGGAAGAAGCCCAAACGCGCATGAAAGAGCTGGAACAACAGATTTCCGAGCTGCCTGTTGGCTCCATCACCAGAAAAACGGTGAACGGGAAGATATACTTTTATCAGCGCTGGTCTGAGAATGGAAAACGTAGAGAAAAGTATATTCCTTTGGATGATGTTGATGCATTCCGAGAACAGATTGAGCATCGAAAGACGCTTGAACAGGAAATCAAAGCGTTGCGTAGAGGTCTGCCAAAGGTGAAGAAGGCCGAGCCGTTGAACTTCATCACCAACGTCCGAACAGGTAATACGCTCCGAACATTTGCTGATGCCGTAAGCTGTTATCAGAAGCGCGAATGCTTTCAGCAGCTGCATGATTATGTTTATGGCGAGACGCGGGACAAGGTGTTTATTCTCTATGGTCTGCGTCGAACGGGAAAAACCACGATGATTCGTCAGATTTTCGCTGACATGGCCGAAGATGAATTGGCCAAAGCGGCGTTCATTCAGATTACGGCGAAGGATACGCTGGCGGATGTCAACAAAGACTTGAAAACGCTGGAACAAAAGGGTTTTCGCTATGTGTTTCTGGACGAAGTGACGCTGATGGAGGATTTCATCGAAGGAGCGGCGTTGTTTTCGGATGTGTTTGCGGCCTGCGGGATGAAGATTGTGCTGTCCGACACGGATTCGCTGGGATTCCTGTTCACAGAGGACGAACAGCTCTATGATCGCTGCGTGATGCTGCATACGACGTTCATTCCCTATCGGGAATTTGAATCGGTGCTGGGAATTCATGGCATCGACGAGTATATTCGTTACGGCGGTACGATGAGCTTGGGCGGCGTTCACTATAACGAAACGTCTACCTTCGCCAGCAAGGAAAGCGCCGATGAGTATGTAAACACGGCGATTGCTCGAAACATCCAGCACTCCCTACGCTGCTATCAGTACGAAGGACATTTCCGCCATTTGCACGACCTGTATGAAAAAGACGAGTTGACCAGTGCAATTAACCGTGTGGTTGAGGATATCAATCATCGTTTTACGCTGGAGGTTCTGACACGGGATTTCAAATCGCACGACTTGGGTATCTCCGCAAACAACCTGCGTCGCGACCGACAGAATCCGACGGATATTCTGGATCGGGTGGATATGGATACCGTAACGGAAAATCTGCGAAAGCTGCTGGAAATTCGCAATCAGGCGGAACAAACGGTCAAGCTGGATCGAACGCATGTGCGAGAAATCAGAGAATATTTGGAACTGCTGGATTTGACGCAGGAAATCGACGTTCTCCACCTGCCGGATGTCAATGAGAAGGGCAGCCGAACCGTGATTGCACAGCCAGGGCTTCGATATGCACAGGCTGGCGCCTTGATTCACAGTTTGCTGCTGGATGAGACGTTCAGCGCGCTGTCTTTGGCAGAGAGAAATGCCGTGCAGGAACGTGTTCTGAATGAGATCAAGGGGAGGATGATGGAGGACATTGTTCTGCTGGAAACCAAGCTGGCTAATCCGAAAAAACAGGTTTTTGTGCTGCAATTTCCCGTTGGCGAGTTTGATATGGTCGTGTTTGATCCGGGTGCGGGCTGTTGTCAGATTTATGAAATCAAGCACAGTGCTGAAATTGTGCCCCAGCAGATCCGTCATTTAATCGACGAAAAGAAATGCGAGCAAACGAAACATCGGTATGGGCCGATTACAGGAAAATATGTGCTCTATCGCGGAAAAGAACAGGTTGTGCAGGATGTACAGTATCGGAACGTGGAGACATATTTAAAAGAAATCAAAGATAAAAAGTAAATTTCATAACATGGCCACTCGATTTTTGCGAAGATCGAGTGGTTTTCTTTTGACCCAAAGCGTCTGAAAAGACGCTGAATAGGAGAGTTGCTTGATGATACAGACGGCTTTTTTTGCACCTATCAGAAGGGAGCGATAAAAAATGGATGCGCACGTTATCAGTCTTGCCAACCAGAAGGGCGGCACAGCCAAAACGACGACCTGCGCCAATCTGGGCATAGGGCTGGCGCAGGCGGGCAGGAAGGTGCTGCTTGTCGATGCAGACGCTCAGGGAAGCCTGACTCTCAGCCTTGGCTGGGAGCCGGACGAACTGCCGATTACGCTGTACGATCTTATGATAAAAGCCATACAGGATAGACCTGTCACCCATGGAGAAGGAATGCTTCATCATGAAGAAGGGGTTGACCTCCTGCCTGCCAACATCGACCTGGCAGGTATGGAGATGTCATTGATCAACGTCACGAGCCACGAAATAATACTCAAACAGGTGCTTGAGCCTTACAAACATGAGTATGACTACATCCTTATTGATTGCGCGCCGTCGCTGGGCATGATGACCATCAACGCGCTGGCGGCAACGGATGGCATTGTTGTGCCGACGATTCCGCAGCATTTGCCGACAAAGGGCATCGAGAAGCTGCTGGAAAGCGTTCATCAGGTCAGGCGGGGAATCAATCCGAAACTGAAAATCGAAGGTATCCTCATGACCCTGATGGACGGGCGAACGGTCTATGAGCGCGAAATCAGCGAGATGATTCGGAGCGCATACGGCGGGAAAATCAACATCTTCGGAACGGAAATCCCGCGTTCTGTGCGGGCGGCGGAAACCAGTGCCGAGGGAAAGAGCATCTTTGCCTATGCGCCTAAAAGCAAGGTGGCGGAAGCCTATCGGCAGTTGACGAAGGAGGTGCTGGCGCTTGAAAAGCAGCGCGAAGAACATCGTGCTGAAATCGGTCGATGATATCTTCCAGACTGAAGAAAACCGAGCGGATGCACAGCGCGAACGGGTGCAGGAGATTCCGCTTGACCAGCTCAAGCCGTTCAAGAATCATCCGTTCAAAGTGCGCGACGACCAGCGGATGCTCGATACGGTGGACAGCATCCGTGAATACGGCGTGTTGGTTCCCGCGATTGCGCGACCTGATCCGGAAGGCGGCTATGAGCTGATATCGGGGCATAGGCGTAAGCGTGGCTGTGAAATGGCGGGGCTTCAAACCATGCCGGTCATCATTCGGAATTTGGACGATGATGCCGCCGTGCTGGTGATGGTCGATTCCAACATCCAGCGCGAGGAGCTTCTGCCGAGTGAACGGGCGTTTGCCTATAAGATGAAGCTCGAAGCGTTGAAACATCAGGGGGCGAGGACAGATCGAACTTCTGGACAAGTTGTCCAGAAGTCGAAGCTGTCTGTAGAAATCGTTGCGGAACAGGCAGGGGAAAATTATAAACAAGTCCAGCGTTATATTCGCTTAACCGAGCTGATTTCCGAACTTCTTGATATGGTGGATGAGCGCAAGCTGGCGTTTAATCCCGCTGTGGAGGTGTCCTATTTGAAGCAGGATGAACAGCGGATGCTGCTGGAAGCGATGGATGCGGAACAGACTACACCGTCGCTTTCGCAGGCGCAGCGGCTCAAGAAATTCAGTCAGGAAGGGCGGCTGACGGAGCAAGCGATGTCCGCCATTATGAGCGAGGAGAAAAAGAGCGACATGGACAAGGTGACGCTCAGAAGCGACACGCTGCGCAGGTATTTTCCGAAGTCGTATACGCCCAAGCAGATGGAGCAGACCATCATCAAGCTGCTGGACGTGTGGCAGAAACAGCGGCAGAAAAATCAGGAACGATAAAAGGACACTTGGAAGCGATAAAAGAAAGAGGGCGACAGAAGATACTGATTGAAAAAGACCTTTTCGGCACGGTCAGGGACAAGGTGAAAATTGCGCAGGAGCGCTTGAAGGCTTTTGAACCCAGCGAGGGTTACTACGTCGCGGACAGCGGCGGCAAGGATTCCGCATGTGTGCTGGCACTGTGCAAAATGGCTGGCGTTCGCTTTGATTCGCATTACAACATAACGACCGTCGATCCGCCCGAACTCGTGAGGTTTATTCGGGAAGCCCATCCCGAAACGGAACTGGTGCGTCCGCAGATGACTATGCGGGAACTGATTGTCAAGAACCAATTTCCGCCGACGAGAATCCAGCGATATTGCTGCGCGTCGCTCAAGGAAACGCAGGGAATCGGACGGATTGTGGTTACGGGCGTGAGATGGGCAGAGAGCGCCAATCGAAGAAAAAAGCGTGGGCTTGTCAATATAGATGGTGCTGAAGCACAGGTTACGGCAGACGGTTTCAACGCGGATTATAAAAAGAACAAGTATGGAATCATCCTCAATTCGGACAATGTGGAGAATCGAAAGACGGTGGAACATTGTGTCCGTCAGGGAAAAATCGTGGTGAATCCCATCATCGACTGGGAGGACAGCGACGTATGGTCTTTTTTGCGGAGCTATCGGATTCCATATTGCAAACTATATGACTGCGGAATGAAGCGCCTTGGATGCGTCTGCTGTCCGCTGGGCGGCTCAGCGGGGATGCAGCGGGATTTGAAACGGTTTCCGCAGTTTCGGAAGTTTTACGCAGATGCGTTTGAACGGATGCTTCAAGCGCGGAGATTGTCGGGAAAAAAGATGATTCCCGAATGGGACAGCGGCGAGAGTGTGCTGCTGTGGTGGATTGGCTTAAAACACCTGAACAAAGGAAATCAAATCAGCATGTTTGACGAACCTGCGCTTGAAGGAATCGTCGATCAGGACGAACTGGACGACGAAACATTTCTGAATGAGCAATGAACATTTTGCCTGACAAAACGGCGCTTGTCGCTGAATAAGCGCTTTTTGAGTTTATAAACGGAACGGAGGTTTTCTATGTGGGCATATTTCGCGTAGAGAAAGTCAAGGATTACACGACCATCAGCAATTATCATTTGAGAGATAAGAATCTGTCCCTCAAGGCGAAGGGATTGTTGACAATGATTCTGGCACTGCCGGAGGACTGGAATTTTACGATTCGCGGGCTGTCTGCCATCTGCAAGGAAGGTGCGGAAAGCATCGGGACGGCGCTCAAGGAGCTGGAAAAGGGCGGCTATCTGGTGCGCAAGCGTGTGCGCGGTATAGATGGGCGTATGAGCGATACCGAGTATAACTTTTACGAAGAACCCGTTCGGCAAATGGAAGAACCGTCGGAAGGATCGGATGACGGACAATCCGGCACGGAAGAACCGGAGTCGGAAATATCGGAGGAGGAGCAACCGCATACGGAAAAGCCGGATGCGGAAAAAACGGCACAATCAAATACTCATGTATCAAAAACGTATCCACCTAATACCCATAAATCCAATCCCTATCCATCCCATCTTCAGACTTACGAAGCAGATGGATATGACGGGATGGGGAACTGTGTGGACGTGCAGACATGGAACAGGATTCGCTCGGAGGTTGAAAAGCAGATTTGCTTTGAAGCCTACGAGGGGACGAAAAACGGCAGCGTTGTCAGCGAAATCGTCGAGCTGATGACCGAGATCTGCTGTATGCCCTGCGGAATGATGCGCATCAGCGGCGTTCCGTACAGCGTGGAGGTGGTCAAGAAGCGTTTTCATGAGCTGACTTCAAGCCACATTGACACGCTGCTATGGAGCATGAAACGGTCAAACAGGGAGATTCGGAACATCCGCAGCTACCTGCTGACCAGCCTGTTCCAAGCACCGACGACGACGGAAAACATCTTTGAGGCGGATATGCGGTACAGGGGGCTGGCTTAAAACGACCAAAATAACGGAGGAAAAGCGATATGAATTTTAACTACGTCTGTGAACTGAAAACGGCAAACGGTATGGCGGGGACGATGGCTTTCGGCGATCTGCTGGAAAACTGTATGCGTCAGCGCCTGATTGAGCAGTACAATGCGCCGGAATATGAGCGCGTCCAACTGCTGCATGAGTTGAGCGGGCTGTACAGCGAAGCCTACGAGAACACGACGCTGTTTTTCGGGGAAGAACCTGTGGAAGTCCGCTTCTTCGGCGTTCCGGGCGGCGACGAGGATGATTTCATGCTCAACGCCGTGACGAGATTGGAGGACGGACGCTGCTTCCTGTTCTCTGCAGACGATGATTTCATGCAGAGCTACGTCAGCAAACAGCGCTTTATGGCGGTGCTGTAAAGGAGCGGATGGAATGAGGTATCTTCTGCATAAGCTGCTTGAGCCGATGTAGAAACAGGCAGCCCGACAGATGGGGATGAAAACATTTTGATTTTTCGTGTCTATCCGTATATTATCAAATCCTGATTTGACAAATCGTGATTTGATAAGGAGAAATTCAAATCATCATGCGGACACCATCTGCATCATTAAGAAGAAAGTGAAAAAGCAGAAAATCGAATAACCGCGGGACAGCTTGAAAAAGGCTACCCTTATTTTGTATCAGGGAGTGTGTATGAAAAGAAATAAAAGGCGAAGAAAATGTCCATTTTCACCGCTTACCCTTCTGGCGGCGCTGCTGCTCATCGGAGGGATGCTCGCTGTCGTCCTGCCCGTGCTGCAATGGGACGCGGAGGTGAGCGCGGAAGCAGGTGAATATGAGCAGCTTCGAGAGCAGAACCGGCAGGCGGAAGCGCGCGAAACCGTGGAAGAAGAAACGTTGAATCAGCACATTGTGCCGCCGATTTCGCTGGCGGAAGAAGGATTGCCCGTTCAGCAGTCTGAAAGCGCAGTCGGCGAACAGGCTATGGTGGACTTGTCCGCGTATCTGGCGCAAAATCCCGACTTTGTTGCGTGGCTGCGGATTCCGGGGACGAACGTGGATTATCCCGTCGTGCAGACGGATAATCCCGACTATTACCTGAACCATACGTTCAGCGGAAAGTCAAGCGTGGTCGGAACACTGTTTTCGTTGGCGGATGCGGATTACAAAGCGCCGGGACGGAACATCGCCATCTACGGACATCACCTGCGCAGCAGCGGCGAGAAGATGTTCACGTCGCTCATGCGGTACAAGAACCCGGATTTTTACGAGGACAACAAAACCGTCATGCTGGACAGCCTGTACCGCCACAGCGAATATACGATTTTTGCAGTCATGAACATGAAAGTCGGCGACTGGGAACCGTCGAGAACGACGTTTTCCGGGGACGCGGCGTTCATGGCGTTTGTCAATCGGGCAAAATTGGAATCCCTGTATGATACGGGCGTGGAAGTCGGCGCGGACGATCACATTCTGACCCTGATTACCTGCGACAGAAGCTATGCGGGCAAGGAAGGGCGGCTGGTGATTCTGGCGGTGGAGCGCTGAAAGGAAGGACTATGACAAAAAGAATTTGGGCAGGGCTGCTTGCGCTGGGTATGGCGCTGACGGCGCTCCGGCATGTATGCGGAAGAAACGGTGTGGGAGGAAGAAACTGATGCGAGCGAGGAAACACTGGATGGCGGGCTGGATGAATCGGCAGAAGAATTTGCAGACGGTCTGCCGGACTACATCCCCGAACCGGAGGAAGATGTGGTGGATAGCGCGGCAGACGACGAATCTGCCGATGCGCTTCCAGAGCAGGAAGAAAGCCTGACGAAAGAAGCAATGCTGGACTTGCCGGATTTTATCCCGGAGGAGGAGCCGCTGACCTTGGAGGAGAGCGAACTGCCGCCTGTGCAGGAGGGCGACTTTGTTTGGGTTACGCCGAATACGCGCGTCTATCTGGATATCGACGAAACGGCGGGCGATGAGGACGACGGCGAGCTGTACGACGGCAATTTCGTGAATGAAGCCAACGTATATGTGGAACAGGTTCGGCAGGACGCGCAGGAGCGAACGTGGCTGCTGGTTCGGTATCTGTATGGCGAGGAAGAACCTGATGGAGAGATGGCATGGACGGACACGGCGACGGTCTGGACGCTGGCGGAGGAAACCCGGTTGTCCGACGCGGCGGATTATGACGTGACGGATTACGCCTTCCCATATCCGCCGGCTGCGCTCTATGCGGCCTCGGATTTTAACCTGCGGGATTACAACGCGGGCATGCAGACGTTCTATCCGGGTCAGCAGAACCTTTACGGCAGTTCCGGACACGACAGCGAATACAAGCAGATTGCCAAGCTCGACGGCTACGGCACGATTTACGCCACGCCGCATTATCTGGAGGGGCAGACGGTCTATTGTCTGGAACACACCATGAACAGCCCCGGCACGAAGAACAACGCCAGCGGCCCGTTTGAGGTCGTCGATCTGGACGGGTACGCGGTCAAGCCGGGGTATTCCGGCGATATTTACGGAAGCCGCACCATGCACGCCATCGGCTGGGTGCTGCGGCACACCTATCCGTACATGATCGTAGATACCGGTTACGCGGACAGCGACGTATGGTCGCGCGTCGCCGGGCAGTTCGCCATCCGCGAAGTGGTCAAGCAGCTTGAGGGCGATTGGTATGTGCGCGATTACTGGCGGATGGATGAGTTCTACCGCGCATCCGGTCAAGCGCCGGGTGACTATCTGGAATACGCACGCTGGCTGGCGGCTTGCGCGATTGAGCGCGCGGGCATCACGGGCGAGATCGGCATCAGCAGCAAATCGGTGAGCATGCAGAACGGCAGCTACGTCGGCACGGTGACCTTGACGACGGACGCGGATCTGATTCGCATCAGCCGCAGCGTCGGCAGCCTGACCGGCAACAGCGCCGGTTCGGACGGCGAGTATTACTATCTGCGCAGCGGCGACACGATCTCCGTCACCTCTACTCAAAGCACCTTCTCGATTGCCGCGCAGTCCGTTTCTTCGCAAGACGAGGAAGCGGCTTTTTTAATCGGTATTCCAAACGCGGATATCCAGAAGGTCATCATTCCGCAGTACGGCCTGCCTGCCAAAATGAAGGAAGTGCGCATCGAGTTTGAACAGCCGTATGGCGCTGTCCGCGTGAGCAAAAACAGTGCGGACAACGGCGCAATGCTTTCGGGTGCGACGTTTGAGCTGATGAACGGCGCAGGGACGGTGCTTGCGACGCAGACCACGGGCGCAGACGGCACGGCGCGCTTTGATAACCTTCCGGCTGGCGGCTATACCGTGCGGGAAGTCGGCGCGCCGACGGGCTACAAGATTGCCGTCAACCCGTCGCAGGCGGTGACGGTGGCGCCGGGCGTGACGAGCGACGTTCGTTTTGAAAACGACCGGGTGAACGGCAAAATCCGAATCGTGAAGCGGGATGCGCTGACGAAGGAAGCGCTGGCGGGCGCGGTCTTTACGGTCACACGCCTGTCTGCCGCAGAGGGCGGCGGTGCGGTCGGCGAGGCGGTTGCGACGCTGACGACGGGCGCAGACGGAACGGCGGAAACAGGCTGGCTGCAATGGGGCAGATATCGGATTGCCGAAACGGGCGTTCCCGAACACTATGTCGATGGCGGGTTTGTAACCGAAATCGACTGCGCGGAGGACGGAAAAACCTATACCGTGGAAGCGGAAAACGAGCCGACGAAGGGCTGGATTCGGCTGGTCAAAACGGACAGGCTGAACGGCAATCCCATCGAGGGCGTGACGTTCGACATCTACGAAAACGACGAGTACGGCAATGCGCCGGTCGCCGACATGACGACGGGAAAGGACGGCGCGGCGGTTTCGCCGCCTTTGCGCAAGGGCAGATATATTGTGCGCGAACGCGGCGCGACGGCGGGCTACGTCCTGGAAGAAATCGCGCTGGATGCGACAGTGCGTTCGGACGAAACGACCCAGCTTCGCGCGACGAATCAGCCCGTCATGGTGAAGCTCAAGCTCTATAAGCGCGACGGCGACGAATACGGCGGCGACGACCCGAACAGCAAGCGCCGCGACGAGCTGCCCCAGCCTGCGAACATCGACGCGACGAGTACGCGCGGAGACGGCGAGCTGACGGGCGCGGTTTTCCGCGTGCTGGCAGGAGCGGAAATCAGGGACAGACAGGGCAACGTGCTGTTCCAAAATGGCGATACGGTTGTGGATGCGCTGACGACGGCGGGCGACGACGCGAGCGCCGCAACGGGCGAGTTGTGGCCGGGGCTGTATGAGATCGTCGAAGTATCCCCGCCTGTCGGTTATGAACCCAGCGACGCGCACTTTTTCGTGGATGCGCGGAGTGCGGCGAGCCAGTCCGAAACGGCGGTCGTGACGTATGAGGGATTGAAGCTCAACACCATTAAACAAGGCGTATACGCCATTGTGAAGTTCCTCGGCGACAACGAGATTCACGACGATGCAGGCTTGATTGAAACGCCAGAGGAGGGTGCGGAGTTCGAGCTGTACCTCAAGAAAGCCGGAGGCTACGGCAATGCGCGTGAGTTTGAGCGGGATTATCTCGTGACCAACAGGTACGGCTATGCCAAAACCAAGCTGCTTCCGTATGGCTTGTACGTTCTGAAGCAGGTCAAAGGCAAGGACGGACATGCCCTGAAAAGTCCCGTGGAAATCTTTATTCGCGGCGACGAGGACGTTGCCAACCCGCCGATTCTGACGATCAACAATCAGGCGATTCGATATCGGTTTAAGCTCATCAAGACGGATGCGAAAACGGGCAAAACCGTCAGGCTGGCGAACACGGCGTTTAAGCTGCTGGACAGCGACGGAAACGTGGTGACGCAGACGGTGAGCTACCCGACGCGCAGGGAGATCGACACCTTCTATACCGATGAAAACGGCGAAGTGACGCTGCCGGAAACGGTGACGCGCGGCATGTATTTCATTGAAGAAGTGCAAGCGCCGCAGGGGTACCTCATCCGCACGGAACGGCTCGGCGTGTTCGTGGGCGAAACGGGCGATGTGCCCGGCGAAGCGTATGCGCTGGACATCGAAATCCCGAATGAACCCGTCATGGGCAGGGTGATGGTCGAGAAGAAGGGCTTGCGGCTTGTGCGTCTGGCGGAGCAGGCGGACGCTTTCGGTAACATCGTGCATCAGCCCGTGTATGAGGAAGGATATCTTGCGGGCGCGGTCTTTGAGCTGCGCGCGGCGGAGGATATCGTCGGAAAAGACGGGACGGTCTGGTTTCATGCGGGCGACGTGGCGGACACGATCACGACGACGGAAGCGGGAAAGGATGCGTCGAAGGAGCTTCCGCTGGGGCGGTATGAGCTGGTCGAGGTGAGCGCGCCGGAAGGATATCTGCTGGATGGCGCGCCGCATGAGGTCGAGCTGCGCTATGAAAACGACCGCACGGCGATGGTCGAAACGAACGTGACGCTGGGCAACGGCTATCTGTCCACGGAAATCACGCTGGAGAAGGAAAAGGAGGATCTGGAAATCATCATGGATGGCGATCATGTGCGGCAGGAGATTGTGAATATCCCCGGCGAGGGCTTTGTGTTCGGCTTGTTTGCCGATGAAGAACTGCGCGTCGGCGACGTGACGCTGACGGCGGATACGCTTGTGGCGACGGGCGTGACCGACGCGGCGGGCAGGCTGGCGTTTGTCGGAAACTTCCCGCATGGCGCGTATTACGTCAAAGAGCTGTCCGCGCCGGACGGATGGACACTCAATCCGGCGAAGTTTGCCGTGACGCTTGAGCCGCAAGCGCAGAGCGGCGGCGTGATTCGCGTGAGCCTGCCCGAAATCGTGCATGACGAGCTGCTTTATACTCGCGTGACGCTGACCAAGACGGACATCACCGGGCAAAAGACGCTGCCGGGCGCGACCATCGAGGTCAAAGACGAACAGGGAAAGGTTATTTATCGCGAAACGACCGATGCGAACGGACAGATTCCGCAGATTCCCGTCGTGCCGGGAACGTACACGTTCAAAGAGGTATATGCCCCGGACGGTTATGCACTGAATGAAGCGGAGATGCGGTTTACCGTCGATGCGGATGGAAACGTCACGGGTGACACGACGATTCGCGACGACTACACGCGCTTTTCGCTGCGCAAGGTGGATGAAAGCGGCAAACCGCTTGCGGGCGTGATGTTCGGTCTGAAAAAGGCGGACGGGATGCTGATGATGACCGCCAAAACAGACGCAAAGGGGATGGCGACGTTTGAAAAAGTGCCGTTCGGAACGTATACGCTCGTTGAAATGCAGGCACTCCCCGGCTATCTCAAGGCGGATACGGAAATCAGGCTCACGGTGGATGGCACGTTCGTCAACCCGAAAGAGCCGATTGCGACCGTCGTCAACGAGCGTCAGAAGATTCGCGGCTTGAAGGTCGATACGGCGGGGCAGGCGCTGCCGGGCGCGGCGTTCAGCCTGATCAACGCCGATACGGGTGAAATCGTGGATGTGGCGGCAAGCGACGAAAAGGGCGAGTTCTATCTGACGGGGTTTGGTTACGGCGACTGGATTATCCGTGAAACCGTTGCGCCGGAAGGCTTTAACTGCGTGGAGGACGTGCGGATTCATGTGGACGAGGACTGGAAAGCGCCGAACACGCTGCTGTTTACGGATATTCCGAATCATTACGAGTTCATCAAGGTGGATGAGGACGGATGCCCGATGGAGGGCGTGAAGTTTGCGCTGGAAGATGAGGATGGGAATGTGCTGCGCGAACTGGCGTCCGGCGAGGATGGCATTGTTCATGCGGACGACCTGAAGCCCGGCGTGTACGTCATCCGCGAAATCGAAACGCAGGCTGGCTATCGCCTGACGGAGGAAACCATCCGCGTGGTGATCGACGAAAACTACATCGTGGCGGATGAGCTGTTCAGGCTCGTCAATTTCCCGGAGGAGGAGCGTCCCAAGGACGAGATTCAGACGGGCGTGGATGTTCCCGTTACGCCGATGATGCTTTACGGGTTGATTTCGATGGCGCTTGGCGCGGTGTTGATGTTTGCCGAAATCATCCACAGGCGGGATCAGTAAGGAGGGGATGAACCTTGCAGGAGGAGGTCGAGCAGAAAAGCCTGACCCTGACGGTCAACGCGGCGAAGATGACCGCACGTTTGTTTCGCGCGGCAATCGCCAAGTATGTGGCACACAAGAAAGAGAAGAAGCACGATGCGCAGACGGGTGTGCGCTATGTGGGCAGGCAGTCGGTCAAAAAGCTGGTCGGGCAGAATCAGGGCGTGAGCAACGTCGAACTGAGCGGCGAGGATATCAAAGCCTTTGAGCGCGTGGCGCGCAAATACGGCGTGGATTATGCGGTGAAGAAGGTGAAAGGCGATGCGCCCAGGTTCCTGATTTTCTTCAAGGCGCGGGACGCGGACGCGCTGAATGCGGCGCTGTCCGAATACACCGATCAGAAAATGCGCGGCAAAGAACACGACAAACTGCGGGAGAAACTGCGCGCGCCGATTGAGCGGGTCGTCACGCATAAAAAGCAGCGGGAGCAGAGCCGATGAACATCAAAAAGATTGTGCTGCGCACGGTGCCGTATGTCTGCATTGCGCTGTACGGAACGAAAATCGGTCAGGCGTGGCGGCTGGCGGCGGGAACAGCGTTCGCCGAGAAGTTTCTGCATTGGGGCGACGGTTTCATGCAGGCGCTCGCGTCGCCGCTGCCGAGTTTTCATCCGCAGGATGTGCTGGCAGGCATGGCGATAGCGGCGGCGTTTTATGCGGCGGTTTATGTGAAAGGCAAAAACGCAAAGAAGTTTCGGCACAATGTCGAGTACGGTTCGGCGCGCTGGGGAACGGCGAAGGACATCGAGCCTTATGTCGATCCCGTATTTGCCAATAACATCATCCTGACGCAGACCGAGCGGCTGACCATGAACAGCCGCCCCAAAGACCCTCGAACGGCGCGAAACAAAAACGTGCTGGTGGTCGGCGGTTCGGGCAGCGGCAAGACGAGATTCTTCGTCAAACCAAATCTCATGCAATGTGTGTCGGAAAAATACCCCTGCTCGTTCGTTGTGACCGACCCGAAAGGCAGTCTGATCGTCGAGAGCGGCAGGATGCTGCGGCATTTCGGCTACCGCATTAAGGTGATGAACACGATCAATTTTGCCAAGAGCATGCACTATAATCCGCTGGCGTATATCCATAGCGAAAAAGATATCTTGAAACTGGTAAACTGCCTGATTGCCAATACGCGCGGCGAGGGCAAGGGCGGCGATCCATTTTGGGAGAAATCGGAAGTGCTGCTCTACACGGCGCTGATCGCCTATCTGTGGCAGGAAGCGTTGGAGGAAGATCGCAACTTTGCGACGCTGATTGATATGATCGGCAGTATGCAGACGCGCGAGGACAACGAGGATTTCCGGAATCCCATTGACCTGATGTTTGAGGATTTGGAGCGGGAAAAGCCGGATTGCTTCGCGGTGCGCCAATATAAAAAATTCAAGCTGGCGGCAGGAAAAACGGCGAAAAGCATTTTGATTTCCTGCGGTGCGCGGCTGGCGGTGTTCGATATCGCCGAACTGCGTGAGCTGACGGCGTATGACGAACTGGAACTCGATACGCTGGGCGACCAGAAGACGGCGTTGTTCCTCATTATGAGCGATACGGACGACAGCTTTAATTTCCTGATTGCTATGTGTATACCCAGCTTTTCAACCTCCTGTGCGATAAGGCAGACGACGTATACGGCGGACGCTTGCCCGTGCATGTGCGCTGCCTGATTGACGAGTGCGCCAATATCGGGCAGATTCCGAAACTGGAAAAGTTGATGGCGACGATTCGCAGCCGAGAAA
>OLPW01002551.1_pt1 | contig 15957 bp, 13 predicted proteins | sample 1672161 | NCBI WGS metagenome assembly OLPW01 (sample SAMEA3136654, study PRJEB25190) | human gut metagenome
AGATCGTCATCCCGATGTCCCGCCCGATCCTGGTGTACACCATTATCAGCTCCTTCCTGACCCCGTGGACCGACTTTGTTATGGCAAAGATGATCCTGAACTCCGGTGTCAGCACGGACTGGACGGTTGCCATCGGCCTGTACAACATGCTGCAAAAGGCTCTGGTCAATAGCTACTTCTCCCGTTTCTGCGCAGGCGGCGTCCTGGTGGCTATCCCCATCTCGGTGCTGTTTGTCATCATGCAGAAGTTCTACGTCGAGGGCATCACCTCCGGCGCTGCCAAGGGTTAAACCTGGCGTAAATAAGCTAAAAAAGGTTCCCACTGCGAAAGCAGCGGGAACCTTTTTTGTGGTGGGGAAATTCTTTTTTACAGCTGGTACAGGGCAGTGTATTTCTCTTTCAGGTAGCGGGTGAAATAGTGCGGGTCAAACTTGCCGCCGCACAGGCTTTGCACCAGCCACTGGGACTCCTTCATGCTGCCCCACTGCCATACACGCTCTTTCAGCGCGGCCTTCAGCGGCTCCATGTCGCCGGCAGCCCACTGAGCGTCCAGATCCATGGTCTTGCGCAGGTCGGCGATGGCCTGGGCACCGTAGGCGCTGCCCAGCGCATAGCTGGGGAAGTAGCCAATGTCGCCCATCGACCAATGGATGTCCTGCAGGCAGCCGTGGGCGTTGTCAGGCACGTCCACGCCCAGGTACTCCTTGTACTTGGCGTTCCAGGCGGCGGGCAGGTCGGCCACGGCCAGCGTGCCCTGGATCAGCGCTTTCTCGATCTCGTAACGCACCATGATGTGCAGCGCGTAGGTCAGCTCGTCGGCCTCGGTACGGATCAGGCCCGGCTCGGCACGGTTGACGGCGCGCCAGATCTCCTCCTCGGTCACATCGGTCAGCTGGGTGGGGAACAGCTCCCGCAGGGTGGGGTACAGGCAGTGTACAAAGGCGCGGCTGCGGCCGACGTAGTTCTCAAACAGGCGGCTCTGGCTCTCGTGGATGCCCATGGTGGCGCCGCCGGTGACGGCAGTGTAGTCGTAGGCGGGATCAATGTTCAGCTCGTACAGGGCATGACCGCCCTCGTGGGCCACGCTGTACAGGTTACTGAACATATCGCGGGGCATGTAATGGGTGGTGATGCGCACATCGCCGCGCCAGAACTCGGTGGTAAAGGGATGTTCGCTCTCGGCCAGGTAGCAGTGGGCCGGGTCCAGGCCCCACAGCTGCATGATCTTCTCGCTGACCTTGCGCTGGGCGTCGATGGGCCAATCCTGGTCCAGGAAGTCGGTGCGGATGGGGGTGCCGTGGTCGCGGATGTCGGCCAGCAGCGGCACGATGGTCTCCCGCAAGGTGGCGAAGAATTCATCGCACTGGGCGATGGTCAGGCCGTGCTCGTACTGATCCAGCAGCACCTCGTAAGGGTCGCGGTCGGGGGCAAAGTAGTGGGCCTGGGCGCGGCGGGCAGCCACGATCTTCTCCAGATACGGTGCAAATACGCTGAAATCGTTGGTGCGCTTGGCCTTGACCCAGGCGGGGATGCTCTGCTGGGTCAGCTTGGTAAAGGCGGCGTACTCATCAGCCGGGATCTTGGAGATCTGGTCGTAGGCACGCTGCAATTCCCGTACCTCGGCGCGCTCCTGCTCGGTCTCGGCATCCTGGGCTGCCTGGCGCAGCAAAGCGGCGGTGTTGTCGTTGACCAGCAGGTCGAAGTCGGCGCGGCTCAGCACCTCGCAGGCTTCGGCGCGGCCATCGGCGCTGCCCTCGGGGGCGACGGTTTCAGCGTCAAAATCCACCACGTTCAGGGCGTAGCGGTAGGCAAAGCGCTGCTTCTCCAGCGCACGAAGGCGGACAATGCTTTCTTTCATAGCAAAACCTCATTTCTTGCAAATACTTTTTCTCATCATACCACAAAGCGGCGGTTTTTTCCATTGAAAACCGGGCAAATTTATGGTATGGTGGGTATATTATAAAATGAAGGAGGGCCGCCGCCATGCCGGAACAGCCGCTTGTCAGTATTATTGTCCCCATATACAACGCACAGGATCATATTGCCCGCTGCGTAGAGAGCATCCGCCGCCAGACTTACAAAAACATTGAGATTTTGCTGCTGAATGACGGCAGCCAGGACGTTAGCCTGCAGGTGTGCGAGATGTACGCCCGGGTGGACGACCGCATTGTGCTGATCGATAAGGCCAACAGCGGCGTGGCGGCCACCCGCAACCTGGGGCTGCGCCAGGCCAAGGGCAAGTATCTGCAGTTTGTGGATGCGGACGATACCATCCAGCCCTACGCCACCGAAATGCTGGTGGCTCGTGCCGAGGAGAGCGGGGCAGACCTGGTGATCGCCCACTACAACCGCATCACGCCGCCGCGCCCGCGCAGCGAGGCCAGCGCCCGCCCCGAGCGCCCGACCAAAGTGCAGACCTTCGGCTTTTTGCTGGAGGGTGCCATGACGAAAGAGGAGTTTGCCGCCGGCCTGATGCAGGAACCGGCCAGCTTTTACTACGGTGTTATGTGGAATAAGCTCTACCGTGCCGACATCGTACACGCCCACGATGACATTATCTGCGCCGAGGACATGGATTGGTCGGAGGATCTGTATTTTAACCTGAGCTATATCCGCTATGCTGAAAAGTTCTACGCATTGTCTACGCCGATTTACAATTACTACAATACGCCAGGCAGTGCAGTGCATACTGTGCTGAATCCTGTCAATATCGTTTCTACCCGTGCAACGTTGTTTGCGTATTACAAGGAATTGTACGAGAATTTGGGGCTGTACGAGGAGTATAAGCCGCAGATTTATAAATACCTGGTTGCTGTGGCGGAGAGCTGAAAGGAAAAGAGGGAATAGCCATGGCTGTACAGCTTGGGAAAATTACGCGGGAACACGATTTGCGGACCGTATGGTCTTACCCCGTGACTGGCCGAGCATTTGGACGTGCTGGGGGATGCGTTGGGCATTACAATAGAACTGGAAGAGCGGGAGTCGTCGGTTGGGGCGTTCTCGCTTGACATATTGGCGCGTGACCAGGATTCCGGCGAAGCGGTCGTGATTGAAAACCAAAATACTTGACAATAGACGCAGAATGTGCGGCCCCTTTGCTTACTTTAGTAAGCGCTCACCGAAACCTTCGGTCAGCTTCACTTACAGACGAGCATGATTTTTCTTTTTTGAACAGCCTTTTTATGTGGATTTTTCGATCCGCTTTTTTGTCGTGTCATTTTGCTTGAAAACACAAACAAACCAGCCCGCAGAATCTTTGATGGGCAATTCTGCGGGCTGGTTTCTATTTATTTTTGGCACTAACTAAGTGACATTGCCCCCAGAGGGAGCCTTTCTCAGTCTCCGATCCTACATGCTTCCAGCGCGTTGGTAATGCCGCCGTGGGTCACAGTGGAGACGCGCTCCACGATGGCGGCAGGGGCCTCTTTCATGCCGCCGCGTATCCATTCCAGCGTAAGCCCCACAAAGGCGTACTTATAAAAGTGGGCGATAAACTCCTTATCCTCGGCCCGCACAGACATACCGGCGGCCCGCTCCTCCACCACGCCGATCATCAGATCATAGGTCAGCTTATACAGGTACTGCTCGATGTACTCGCGGCTGATGGAGTGATAGACATTGATGTAAAAAACCTTATCCTTTTGCAGGCTTTGCAAAATCTGCAAAAAGCCCTGCTGCCAGGTATCGTAGGTCTTTTTGCCCGCCAGGGCGCGGGTAGCTTCCTCCACGCACGCCCATTCCACCAGGTCGTAGATGTCTTTGAAATGGTAGTAAAAGGTCATGCGGTTGACGCCGCAATGCTCGGTCAGGTCGGTGACGGTAATTTTATCCAGCGGCTTTTCGGCCATCAGTTCTTTCAGCGAGGCTACCAGCGCACGCTTGGTCATCTGGGACATAAGGGCAAACCTCCTTGCAGTACTGCCCTTATTATAATAGGTATTTGTGAAAATTTCCACTCAATCGCTGGCCCGCAGCAGCAGTTCCATCCCCTGCTTACCCCAGCCGAAATCCGCCGCCGCGTACCCGCGTTCCAGCACGCGGGAGAGCGCCGGGTCGTCCAGATGCAGGCGGCGGAACGGCTCCTGCCAGTGGGGCAGCCCCCGGGCCGAGAAGATGAGCATGCCCTCGGTGCCCACCATCGGCCGCAGCCCCCGCAGAGTCAGCCCGGCCGAGAGGTACTGGGCGCAGAGATCCTCGCAAGAGGGCAGGTCGTCGATGGTAAGAGGCTGCACGGCCCAGATGTGGTAGCTGGCGTAGCGTTCGGTGGCCCAGCGCAGCGCCATGCGCAAAAAATGGCGCAGCTGGGTGTAGTTTTCGTTCAGCACCGGCGGGGTCAGCACCGCGCCCTGGCCGTCGGCCCCGTAGCCCGCGGCCCGCAGGCTGGTGGGCAGCGGTGCGTCGTCGTACAGGGGCATCAGGGCGGCGGCCGCCTGCAGCTCCGGCTGGCCAGCATAATCTGCGATGATCTGGCCGTTTTCCAGCGCGGTGCGCTGACGGTCCGGCGGCAGAAATGGCAGCCCTGCCGGGCCGGTAAGTTCTGCCAGCGCCGCGGCCCCCGCGGGCGTAAGCACCTGGGCATCAAAAGTGTGGACATTGCGTTCGAGTGTTTGCAGCATAAAACAGTTCCCTCCGTGGATTTAAAATTCTTTACGGAACTATTGTATGTGCCCCCCGCCGCCGAACCTGCCGAAAGCTGGCGAGGAAATGGAAAATTTTACCAGTTTATTTTGCTCCACAGAAATAGAAAAGGCCCCCTCTGCGAGGGGGCTCCGCCGGCAGGTGGTGGGGGAGAGACAGCAATTTTATATGCTCTCTCCCTCAGTCCGCTTCGCGGCCAGCGCCCTCACAAAGGGAGCCTTTCACTGCTTCTCATTTATATTCGGTCTCGCCAGCTCTTCCAAACTTCGATTCTGCGTAAAAAATCGGTGGTACGGGTTATCCACCGGCGGTGCCTTGGGGGCGGCAGGCTTGGGGGCAAAACGCTTGATATACGCCCGCAGTGCCGGGGCGGCCCGCAGCTTGCGGCGGCTCATTCGGCTGCGGCTGTCGAGACAGCCCCCGCGGTCAGCGTCTGCCACAGTTCCTCGCCGTCGGCGTAGTGGGCGGCCTGTTCCTCATCCAGCACAGCGCGGCGGCCCACATACAGGGTGGACAGCACGCTCTGGTTGCTGTCGGTGGCATCGTCCAGCAGCGTGTAGCCGTCATAATCGCCCAGATCCATCCCGGCCAGCACCGGGCAATCAGTCCAGCGGTAGACCATATTCTGCCAATCGTCAGCGTCATCTTCGGGCGAAGCGCCGTCCAGGTAGGCCAGTGCGCCGGTGGATTTCTGGAAGCCCGCCGGGTCCGCGATGAGCATTACATACAGCGTGTCGCTATCGCTCAGGCCGGCGATCAGCCGGGTGACACCCGCCATCTGGCTGTAGGCATCGGTGTTGTCGTTCTCGGCGTTAAAATCCACGGTGTAACTGTTGACCTGCACCACAACCTTGCCATCACCGTTCAGGTCGGTGCAGTAGGGCGTCAGCGCATCCTGCAGGGCAGTCACGGTGTCAACGGGCAGGTCGTACTGGCCGATGTAGCCGATCTGCACGTCCGGCCGGGTCTGAAAGACGGTATCCTTGATGAACCACGCCACCACCAGAATGGCCACCACCACGCCCAATACGATGAACTTATGATAGTGCCACCAGTTCTGGGCCTTTTCCTTTTTGGTGTATTCCCTCGGCGGTTCGGGAGTATGATCGTACTGTTCTACGCTGTCTTTGGTGACCCATGCCATGGGGCGCACGCTCCTTCGGGGCTTGAAAGCCAAATTTCTATTTATTATAACACATAAAGCAAGGGGAAATTGTAAACTTATTTTGACGCCGCCCTGATAACGCCTTGCAAAACCGGGTTAAAGCGGGTATCATACAAATAAGAGCGGCCCAAAACAGCCGCAGAAAGGCTGCATTTGTATGGATAAAAACACCTTTTTATTGCAGGACACCGAGGCTTTTATGCGCGGCGAACTGGACAACGTAACCGTGGCGGGGGGCAGCATCGTGCTGGATCTGGTACAGGGCAGCTATGTGCCCTACGGCTGCTACACCAGCGCGCCCATCCCGATGCCGCTGTTTGACGCCCTGTGGCCCAGCTGGAACGCCGCCACTCCGCCGGGCACCGCCGTGGAGACCCAGGTGCGGGTTCTGGTGGACGGCAACTGGACGGCCTGGATGGCCTTTGGCAAGTGGAGCCTCTACCTGAAGCGGGAGGGGACTGCCCCCTGGGAGCGCGGCCCGCTGCAGCTGACGCCGGATTGCCTGCTGCTGGACAGCAAGTGTGCCACCCAGGTGCAGCTGCGCATCTACCTGTACAGCAAAAACGAAAAGGCCACCCCCGCCGTACACCTGCTGGGCGCTACCGTGCGGATGGTGGATGTCATCCCCTCCGGCGGGCGGCCGGTGAACCGAACCCTGCACCTGATGCCCTACCTGCAAAAGCGCCGCGCCCCGGTCCTGGCCCCCTGGATGGACCTGGCCATCAGCCTGGCCAGCCTGACCAATCGCTGGGGCGCCGATATCCTGCCTGAAGAATTTGCCCAGGCCTTGCGGGACTGGCGCAAACCCGACGGCTGCGATTGCCGCAATTTAGGCTTTGCCGCCGCTGCCGCCGGAAGCTGGGGCTTCCCCGCCTGGCTGTGCTGGGGTGGGCTGAACATTTTGCGGGACGAAATGCGCAAAGGCTACGGCGCGGTGGTAGCCCTACAGGCCACCCCTGCCGAGAAAGAGCACGGTCTGCCCGACCGCCGCTTTGCCGCCGTGCGCGGCTTTGTGGCAGGGGCCTCCGCCCCGCAGGTGCTGCTGTGCGACCCCTGGGCCGACGGCACCGATTTTGACGCCGAGACCGCCATGCCGCTGGATGACTTTTTGGTTGCTTGGGACAACGTAGCCCTGCTGATGCGCCGCCGCCTTGAGGAGCAGCCCGCCTGGGCCCCCACCCACGGCAGCGCATGGATCCGCCCCGTGGGCACCGACGCCCCCGGCATCTACCGCTTGTATGTGAACGGTGAGGAGCACCCGATTCCTGATGACTTCTGCGCCCTGGGCGGCCTGCTGGCCTGGACCACCCTGGACGACCACCCCCACGCCACCACGGCCCACCGCAGCTTCCACTTTGTGGAGCCGGAGGCAGGCGGTATCCGGCTGGAATCCGGCAAAACGCCCTGCAAGTACACCGTCTACCTTATCGATACCTCCGGCTGCATGCTGGTGGGGGATGTGACGGTGTAAGGAATTTGCCAAATCGGAATTTGAAAGGATGATGATATGATGGATAAATTAAAAAAGAACATGGTTTTCTACCTACTGTTGCTGATAGATTTTTATATCGTTCCTTGGTTTATAAAAAACACAGGAAGTGCAATGATTGTTATGTTAGTAATTATTCCTCTAATATGTTTAATAACCTCTGTTTTTTATGGGATTAGGAATGGTTTTAACTTCTGGTATATTTTGATTGTAGCAATAATGTTTGCGCCATCCATATTTATATTTTATAACTCAAGTGCATGGGTTTATGTAGTTGGATATGCTGTTATTGCATTATTGGGAAATTTAATAGCATTGCCATTAGGAAAAAGATAACTTCCCGTTTGTCGTCTAAAAGTCATCCTATACAAAAGCCGTCGGAGGTTGTGCCTCCGGCGGCTTTCTTTAAAAATCTATCCGTTTTTTCGCCCGCTTCTGGTACAGTACCAGCGCCACTACCAGTGTGGCGGCTTCGCCCAGGGCCAGCGGCCACCAGACGAGGGAGACATTCTCCGGGCCGGTCACCAGCCGGGTCAGCGCCCAGACCGGCGGCAGCACAAACAACACCTGGCGGCACAGCGAGATGACCAGCGACTCTACGCCGCACTCCAATGCCTGGAACACCCCCTGGAATGCGATGCACAGCCCCGCAAACAAGAAGCCCAACGAGACGATGCGCATGCAGTCCACACACATGGCGTGGGTGGTAGCGGACAGCGAGAACAGCCCTGCCAACGGCTGGGCGAATAATTCCACTCCGACACAGCCCAGCAGCATCAGCCCGGCCGTGTAACCCAGACCCCAGCGGATGCCCTGCTGCACCCGCACCCGGCTGCGCAGGCCATAGTTGAACGCCACCACCGGCGTGATGGCATCCCGCACGCCAAAGGCCGCAAAAATAATCAACTGCTGAATTTTATAGTACAGCCCGTAGACTGTCACGGCATTCTGCCCCACATCGGGCATGACGGCCAAAATCAGGTTGAGGGAGTAGGTCATAACGGTGAGCAGCGCTTGCGAAATAATGGCAGGCAGGCCGATGGCATAAATAGAGCGGATAACGTCCCAGCGCGGTTTCCAATAGCGCAGGCTGCTGTCTAGTTCCACGTTCAGCTTCAGGTGGAACGCAAGCCCCAGCGCCATCGAGACCAGTTGCCCCACGACCGTGGCCACAGCGGCACCCCGCACGCCCATCTGCGGCAGGCCGCACCAGCCGTAGATCAAAAACGGGTCCAGCATAATGTTCACCAAGGCACCGCTGATCTGCGCCACGGTAGACCTGAGAGACCGCCCGGTAGCCTGCAGTGTTTTCTCGTACACCGAGAAGAACACGATGCCGAAGGGGATGCCGCAGCAGATGTGCAGGTAGTCGATAGCCTCGCTTAGCACCTCGCCGCTGATGCTGCCGCCCGCGCTTTGGGAGTTGACGTAAGGCACCACCCCCACCGCCGAGAACAACATAAACACCGCCGAGATGACCAGCGCCAAAAACTGCGCATTGCCCACGGCGGCATCGGCACGGTCCTTGTCGCCCAGGCCCAACAGACGGGCCAGCAGGGCGTTGGTGCCCACGCCGGTGCCGATGGACACCGCCACCATAAACAACTGCACCGGGAAAGCCAGGCTCAAGGCGGTCAGGGCGGTTTCGCCGCCGGCTGCCATGCGGGCCAGGTAGGCGCTGTCCACTACGTTGTAAGCGGCCTGCAGGATCATGGATAAAACGATGGGCAGGCCGATGCGGGCCATCAGTTTGGGTACCGGCTCGACCGCCATCGGGTTTTGGGATTGGTTTTGCTGCATATACGTTCCTCCTGTAAAAAAGCACAAAAAAATAACGAGTGGCGCGATAACCGGATTTACGCAGTTACGCCACTCGTTATTGTTTTTATTGTACCAATTTCACCCGGGAAATGCAAAGGTGGTTTTGCACAAAGATTTTTGGGTTCACCAAATGGTTTTTATATTACCGGCCGATGGGTGCGCACTTATTCTTCAGCCACACCTTTTCGTCCTCGGTCAGGCGGGGGCTGAGCATTTCGTACACGTGGGCGTGGTAGTTGTTCAGCCAGGTGATCTGGTCGCGGCTCAGCTCGTCCACCAGTACGGGGGTAGTGTCGATGGGCACCAAGGTCAGCGGAGCAAAGCCCAGCCAATGGCCGTACTGGTTGTCGCCCAGGTCGATGCACTCCAGCTCATTCTCGATGCGGATGCCTACCTCGTCGGTCTCGTAGATACCCGGCTCGTCGGTGATGGTCATGCCCGGCTTGAAGATGATGGGGTTGTTGGGACGCAGGCTCTGGGGGCCTTCATGCACGCCGGAGATAAAGCCGACGCCGTGGCCGGTGCCGCAGCGATAGTTGATCTGGTGTGCCCAAACAGGGCCGCGGGCAAAGGTATCCAGCGCAAAGCCGGTGCAGTAATCCAGGAACACCGCGCGGGCCATGTCGATATGGCTCTGCAGCACATAGGTGTAGTAGCGGCGCTCATTGTCGGTCAGCGGGCCGACGGTGTAAGTACGGGTGATGTCGGTAGTGCCGCAGTCATACTGGCCGCCGTTGTCTACCAGCAAAAAGCCCTTCGGCTCGATCTTGCTGTTGACGTCGCCCTCAGCATGGTAGTGCATCATGGCAGCGTTGGTGCCATAAGCGGCGATGGTGGAGAAGCTGTCCTCGAAGTAACCGGGCATCTCGGCGCGGCGCTTCTGCAGCATGGTCTCGATGTCGGTCTCGTAGAGGGTCTCGCCGTTGGCGATGGCCTTTTCCAGGTCCATCTGGAAGCGGACGACGGCCACGCCGTCACGGACATGGCACTCGCGGATGTTCTCCAGCTCGGTGGGATTCTTGATGCCCTTCAGCGCAAAGATAGGGTCGGCACCGGCCACGGTCTTATGGGCAGTCAGGGCGGTGTACAGGTCGTAGTTGGTGGCCTTCTCGTCCACCAGGAACACCTCGTCGGCAGGCAGGGCGTGAACAGCATCCACCAGCTCGTTGTAGCCGCGCACGGTCACACCGCTGGCAGCCAGGGTGGCAGCATCCTCGGCGTTTAGACGGCCGTCGGCCAAAAACAGAGTGCAGGCCTCACGGGTGACCAGGGCGTAAGCCACGGCCAGCGGGGTGCAGGGCAGGTCGCGGGCGCGCAGGTTCAGCAGCCAGCCTACGCAGTCCAGGCCGGTGACGGCCAGGGCGGTAGCACCGGCCTTTTCCAGTTCGGCGCGCACCAGGGCGATGCGGTCCGCAGCGGTGGCACCGGTCTGGGCCGGGGTCAGCAGCTCGCAGGCGGTGTCAGGCAAGGGCTTGCGCTCGCCGGTAGCATCCCAGATGGAGCTGACCACATCCTGACTCTTGAGGGCAGCGCCGCTTTTGGCCAGGGCGGCGGCGTACTCCTCGGCCAAAGTGGCGGGCACACAGCTGCCGTCCAGCAGCAGAGTCTCGCCGGCCGTGAAGTTGGCGGTCAGGTACTCGGCCACAGTAGGCACGCCGGCAGAACCAGCGTGCATGCACTGGATCTCGGTGCCGGCCAGCTGCTTGTCCGCCTGGACATAGAAACGGCCATCGCACCACAGGGCGCTGGTGTGCTGGTTCACCACCAGGGTGGAGTTTTCGCCGGTAAAGCCGGAGAACCAGGGCAGGGCGTTGTAATAGTCAGGCAGGTACTCACTACAATGAGGATCACTGGTCATCAGCAGCACACCGTCGGCCCCGGCTGCTTTTGCAGCGGCGCGCAGTGCGGCGATTTTTTCGTTGGTAGTCAAAACGGATCGCTCCTTTTTATTAATGTAGACTAGGAATATCATACCACTTTCTTAGGAAATAATAAAGAGGGTAGACTTTTTCGCGATAAATTTTCAAAAAATTCAAAAATTTCCGCGCAAAAAGGCCCGAAACCCCTTGACGCGTTTGTTATAATGATATTAGCAGTTAAACACATATATTGCTAACATCTGTGAACATTTGAATAGAGGTAACAATCATGGCAGAAAACAAGACCAAGATCGACATTTTCTCCGGCTTTTTGGGTGCCGGTAAAACCACGCTGATCAAAAAGCTGATCCAGGAAGCTTTCAAGGGTGAGAAGATCGTCCTGATCGAGAACGAGTTCGGCGAGATCGGCATCGACGGCGGCTTCATGCGTGAGGCCGGCATCCAGGTCAATGAGCTGAATTCCGGCTGCATCTGCTGCAGCCTGGTGGGAGACTTCCGCGAGGCCCTGAAGAAGGTCGTCGAGACCTACCATCCCGACCGTATCCTCATCGAGCCCTCCGGCGTCGGCAAGCTGTCTGATGTGACCCGCGCCGTTGAGGGCGTGGCCGAGACCCTGCCTGTCGTGCTGAACAGCTTTGTCACCGTGGCCGATGTGAACAAGGTCAAGATGTATATGAAGAACTTCGGCGAGTTCTATGATGACCAGGTCAGCCATGCCTCCTGCATTATCCTGAGCCGCACCGGCAACGCCAGCGAGGAGAAGATCGCCGCCGCTGTCGCCATGCTGGCCGAGAAGAACCCCACCGCTACCATCGTGACCACCGATTGGACCGCCCTGACTGGCGCCCAGATCGTTTCCGTCATGGACGGCAAGCGCGATCTGGTGGCTGAGCTGCTGGCCGAGGCCAAAGCTTCCAACGAGGCCCACGCCGATGAGGACGAGCACGAACACCACCATCATCACCACCATGACGAGGATGGCGACGAGCATGAGTGCTGCCACCATCATCATGACGACGATGATGATGACGATGAGCACGAGCACCATCATGAGCATGGCGAGCATTGCTGCTGCGGCCATCATCACCATCATCATGACCACGACGCCGACGAGATCTTCACCAGCTGGGGCAAAGAGACCGCCCACAAGTACAGCCGCGAGGATCTGGACAGCGCCCTGGAAAAGCTGGACAGCTGCGCTTACGGCATGATCCTGCGCGCCAAGGGCATCGTCGATGGCGGCGACACCTGGTATGAATTCGACATGGTTCCCGGCGAGCATGAGATCCGCGCCTGCGGCCCCGATGTCACCGGCAAGCTGTGCGTCATCGGCTCTGACCTGAAGGAGCACGAGATCGCCGCGTTGTTTCACGTCTGATATTCAAACGCAATTTATCTCCGTGCGGGCAGACCTGCTTTGACCGCATGATTCACGATTTACCGAAAGGATTTCCACCATGGCAAAACAGATCCCGGTTTACCTGTTTGTCGGTCAGCTGGAAAGCGGCAAGACCAAGTTCATCCAGGAAACGATGGAAGACCCCAACTTCGACTCCGGCGACAAGACACTGCTGCTTGTCTGCGAGGAGGGCGAGTTGGAATATGATCCCTCGCGCTTCGCTTTCGGCGGCGTGCATGTCGCCCAGATCGAGGACAAGAGCGAGCTGACCCCCGAAAACCTGACCGCGCTGGAGAAAAAGTCCGGCTGCGGTCGTGTCATCATTGAGTACAACGGCATGTGGCTGGTGCAGGAACTGTACGACGCCATGCCGGATAACTGGCTGGTGTACCAGTGCCTGGCCACCGCCGACGGCACCACCATCAAGACCTACGCCGGCGACAACGCCATGCGCGGCCTGCTGCTGGACAAGCTGCGCGGCAGCGAGCTGCTGGTGGTCAACCGTGCCGAGGCCGTGAACGACGACGAGAGCCGTCAGCTCATCCACAAGCTGGTGCGCCAGGCCAGCCGCCGCTGCGACATCGCCTACGAGTTCAAGGACGGCAGCGTCGCCTATGACGACATCCCCGACCCGCTGCCCTTCGACGTAGACGCGCCGGTCATTGAGATCCCCGAGGAGTTCTTCGGTATATGGTACATGGACTGCATGGACGACCCGAAGAAATATGACGGCAAGACGGTCAAATATCTGGCTCAGGTCTGCCAGACCCCCCAGGCCGGCAAGGGCGCGTTCGTGCCCGGACGCTTTGCCATGACCTGCTGCGTGCAGGACATCCAGTTTGTGGGCATGCCCTGCAAGTACGACGATTACAAGTCGCTGGAGCAGCGCAGCTGGATCAACATTACGGCCAAGGTCAACGTCAAGTACCACCCCATCTACAAGGGCCAGACCCCCGATTCCACCGGCCCTGTCCTGACCGCCATCTCCGTCGAGCCGGGCGAAAAGCCCGCGCAGGACGTGGTGATGTTCAGCTGATATTGCAATAGAAAAGCACCTGCCTTCGATAAAAAGGCAGGTGCTTTTTTGGTTGACAGGCATTTTCCGAAACGTGCCGCGGAGCGGTCAAGACCGCTCCCTACGGGCTGACGTTCACGGGTGCTTTGTAGGGAGGGGTCTTGACCCCTCCGTCGGGTAGACAGGGCGCTGATGTGGCGTCTGCTAACGGAAAACCTCCGGGCCGGGCATGCCCGGCCCCTACGGCGCAAAAATCAACCGCGCGTCCCCGCGATCTTGGAATCGGTGCTCCACCCCTGCAAATCGGTGGGCGTCAGGCTGCTCATCCAATTTTCGCGCTCGGTCTCCCACTGGTCCCAGGCGACCTGGCTGCGGATGGCGGTGCCGCTCTCAAAGGCATCGTCCCACGGGTTGGCCGGGTCGGGGTCGGTGGGGTCCCAGCCGCGCTTCTCGGTGTCGGCAGGGTCGGTGTAGATCGTGCCGGGCTTTCCCATCGGGCCGGGGTCGTCGGCGTCGTTGTAGATGATGACCGGCGTGCCCAGCGGGCAGTTGTCGTAGATCCACTTCACGTCCACCACGGCCAGCCGGATGCAGCCCAGACTGGCGCGGGTGCCCAGCAGGTTGAACTCGTCGTACTCCACATCGTCCTTGTGCTGGCTGTAGTAGGGCACGCTGTGGAACAGGTAGCTGTCATAGATGCGGGTCGCGTACTGGCCGTAGCTCGGGCCCATCAGCAGCCGCCAGCTGTAGTCCACCGGGGTCGAAAAATACCCGGTGGGGGTGTCCATGCCGCCGCTGCACACCATCGCCATGAACGGCACAGCGTACTTTTTTGTGGCAGAATCCACGGCGTAGACCGTGACCACGCCGCCTGCGTTGTTGACCGCCAGCAGGTAGGGATAGCCCTCCTTCGCGTCCAGCGTCAGGCCGTAGGCGGCAAACTGTGTTTTCAGCCCGGCCAGCGTCTTTGCGGCGTTGTCGTCCCAGGTCGTCGGGTCCTTGATCTGCGGCGCGTCCTTGGTGGCGTTGCTCGTGGCCGTTGCCATCGCGGGGGCCACTGTCGGCTCGGGTGTCGGCGTGGGGCTTGTCTCCGGCGTGGCGGCGGGGGCCGCCGTGGGCTGCGGCGTCGTGGCGGGCAGCACGTCCTGTGGGGTGTTGGGCATCTGCACGCAGGCACACAGCAGCGCAGCCGTCAGCAGAAGCGGAAAAATGCGGCGTAGAATCGACATAAAATCTCCTTAGTGTTTGGTGACGCCGTACTCCTCGGCCACGAATTTCTCCAGCGCGGCAAAGCTGCGGCGGACTTTTTCGGTCTCGATGCAGTACGCCATGCGGAAGTAGCCGGGGCAGCCGAAGCTGTCACCGGGGACCAGCGCCAGGTCATATTTCAGCGCCTTTTGGCAGAACGCCTTTGCGTCGTCCTCCAGCGCCTTCGGGAAGATGTAGAACGTGCCGTCCGGCTTGACGACGGTGAAGCCCAGCGCAATCAGCTCGTCGTAGATTAGGTTCATGTTCGTCTCGTAGACGGACAGGTCGCTGGTTACGTCAAGGCAGCGCTCGACGGCCATCTGGATGAGGGACGACGGGCAGTTGTGGCCGGTCCCGCGGGAGATCTGGCCGCACATCGGCACGATGTACGCGGCGTCCTCGCACCGCGGGTTGGCGGCCACATAGCCGATACGCTCGCCCGGCACGCTCAGACTCTTGGAGAAGGAGTAGCAGGTGAGCGTATCATCGTAGAATTTGGCGGGGTAGGGCGTGACCCTGCCGTCGAACGAAATCTCGCGGTACGGCTCGTCGGAAATCAGGAAGATGTGGTGGCCGTATTTGGCGCTTGTCGCGGTCAAAAAGTTGGCCAGCTGCTGCAGGGTCTCCGCGCTGTAGGCGGTGCCGCTGGGGTTGTTGGGGCTGTTGATGAGCACGGCGGCGGTGTTCTCGTCTACGAGCTGCGCGAACGCCTCAAAGTCGATCTGAAAGTCTGCGCACCGCGGCGGCGTCACGCGCAGGGTAAGCCCCGCGCCCTCGATGTACGGCTTGTACTCGGGGAAGAACGGCGCAAACGTTACGATGTTCTGCCCGGGCACGCCGACGCAGCGCACAGCATGGGCCAGCGCACCCGCTGCGCCCGTCGTCATAAAGATATGGTCGGCGGTGTAGTCCATGCCGAACCGGCGGTTCAGGCTTTCGGCCACGGCCTTGCGGGTGGACGGCAGCGTCAGCGTCGGCGTATAGCCATGCAGCCTGACGGGGTCGGTGTGGGCCAGCAGGTCCGCGCAAGCCGCGGTGAACTGCGGCGGGCAGGGGACAGACGGGTTGCCCAGCGAGTAATCGAACACGTTCTCATAGCCGATCTCCGCGCCGCGGGCGGTGCTCCATTCAGAAATCTGACGGATAACCGACTTGGAGCCCAGCATATCTTTATAGTGCTGTGCAATCATAATAACAGCTCCTTTTTAAAATGTTTGTCGAAAGCCGGGAGATTAACGGCAGCCTCCCGGGAGGTTGTTCTTTCTTTTGGCAGCAAAAGAAAGAACCAAAGAAAACTGCCGC
>OLPW01002567.1_pt1 | contig 15857 bp, 14 predicted proteins | sample 1672161 | NCBI WGS metagenome assembly OLPW01 (sample SAMEA3136654, study PRJEB25190) | human gut metagenome
TCACATTATATCATTTTATGAACATTATGTCAATAGAAATATGTGCTTTTTTAGGCACAAAATAAAAGAAACTTTGTGTTATAATATAAAATATCCCCTGCCCACAAGGACAGGGGGACCTACTAGAAAGGAGAAAAATCATGCCCGTAAACAAAACCGGCGTCAAGAAAAACGGCTTACAGCAGTACCGCGTGCGGGTGAACTACACCGACACAGCGGGCAAGGCTCGCCAGATAGAGCGCACCGCCTACGGCCTAGCGGAAGCCAACGCGCTGGAGCAGTCCCTGATAGCCGAGTACAAGGATAAGAAGCAGACCGTTTCGCGCATGACCGTCCAGCAGCTCTACGACGAGTACGAGGTCTACCACAGCCACGAAACACGCAAGACCTCCCACGACAGCGCGATGAAGAACCTACGGCTCCGGGTAATGCCGACTATGGCAGGATATCGCCTTGACAGGCTCTCGCAGCCAGTCCTCGCAAAGTGGAAGAACGACATCGCCGCCAACGAGAAGCTGTCCATAACCACAAAACAGAACGCATACGCAGCGTTCGTAGCTATGCTGAACTACGCCGTCAAGATGGAATACCTTGTACGCAACCCGCTGACCGCCCTCGGGAACTTCAAAGCTCCCGACACGATCGAGAAGCCCGCCGACAAGCTGCACTACTACACCTCGGAGCAGTTCCGGGCGTACATCGCCGAAGCAAAGAAAAACGCCCGGACCGTTACGGACTGGGAGTTTTATGTATTCTTCTGTATCGCGTTCTACACCGGGGCGCGCAAGGGCGAGATAAACGCCCTGAAATGGTCGGACATCGACGGAAACGTCCTGCATATCCGCCGGAGCATTTCGCAGAAACTCAAGGGCGGCGATGTCGAGGGTCCTCCGAAGAACAAGTCCAGCTACCGCGACCTGCAAATCCCCGCGCCGCTGATGAAGATACTCGCCGAGCACAAGCGCCGTCAGCAGGAGTCCTCCCGGCTGTTCAGCGAGGACTACCGCGTGTGCGGCGGCGAAGCTCCCCTCCGGGACACCTCCATTGAGAACCACAACAAGGAGTTCGCGAAAGCCGCCGGGCTTCCTCATATTCGCATTCACGACTTCCGGCACACTCACGCTTCCCTGCTCGTCAACGAGGGAATAAACATTCAGGAGATAGCGCGCAGGCTTGGGCACTCCGACGTGCAGATGACCTGGAATACTTACAGCCACCTTTACCCCCGGGAGGAGGAACGCGCCGTTGCAATACTTGATAAAATCTCCCCGGACTGAGCTCCCCCGAAATCCCCGAAAAATCCCCGAATATTTCGAAAAACAGATTTTTTCACTTGAACTCGGATTTATCTATGGTGCTCCGATTCGGCTTAACAATGCGGGTTGCGCGACTTGCAGAATTACAACTTTGGCACGCTTGAAACCGAGATTTCATTCCCCCCATCTCCACCAAACGACCAATATGTCAGAATGGCTTAACCGTGCAGTTCGTACTGCATTGTTAAGCCATTTGCTTTATTCTTTTCACCCGATGACCCCATCATGGCACGCAGGAAATCCCGTCACCAACAATGTGGTGGCACAGGAGTTCCGCGAATATCAGCGCCACCCTAGTGGCTCATCATCTCAGCCATTCCGGAGAACATATCCGCGATGAACCCAGGGGTCTCCGGGAGTTCCTTCATGATTAGCGCCCTGACCTCCGCCGCCGGGGCTGACTCGCTCACTTCAACAGCGCCCCGCACAACATCTCCGATAGCCACATGAGCGCTGGTGGAATATCCCCCGCACGAGATATGAGAAGCATCAGCCGCTCCCCCGACCGCGTACATTCCGCATGCTGAGCCGCCGAAAGCAAGCCAGCCCGCAGACGCCCCTCCGAACGCGATAACCCCCGCAGCGAGCGCTCCAAATGCAAGCACCCCAACCGAGAAAGTCCCCAGCGCCAGAAGCCCCGCAGAAATCAGCCCGAACGAAACCACCCCAACAGACAGGAATCCCCCGGCAACAACTCCCACCGCCTTGTTACCCAGAGCGAAAATTCCCTTTGCAGTGTACCTTCCGGCTCCAAAATTTATATGTACCAGCGGAACCCCCCGGACGGTCCGCCTGCTTTTGTACTCAAAGTGCAGCCGGGACCTCAGCGGTTTAGTATACTGTATCGCTTCAGCGGGTTCGGAGGGTTCGGAGGGTCTGGAAGCCTCCTGCGGCTCCCCCTTTATAAGCTCGTCGGTGCTGACTCCGAATATGTCGCTCATCATAGCTAGCTTCTCAAGCTCCGGAGTAGTGGAGCCAAGCTCCCATTTGGAGACGGTCTGGCGCGTCACGCCGAGCCGCTCCCCGAGCTGCTCCTGCGACCAGCCCCTTGAATGGCACAGCTCTGTCAGTTTCTCTGAAAATTTCATATTATTACCTCCTGGTTTTTGTATGCCTTGTGCTATAAATATACCACAATCGGCGCTGAATGTCTACCAATTTCCGTTTGAAGTCTGTCAACCAAACTTAACATCGGCTCTGTTATGCGGTTTTCAGACATGTGACAGAATTAGTGGTCCACCCCGCCTCCAACAAAAAGTACTTGATTTTTCAGGAATTATGTGGTATATTATAAGTAGCACATTTCCCACCGGTAATCGGCGTATTATATATGATATGGAGGTAAATAATGTCCGTTAATCTTCAGAAGGGTCAGAAGGTCGACCTTACCAAAGGAAACACCGGCTTAAAGACCAGACTAGTAGGCCTTGGCTGGGACGAGGCCCCCAGAAAGTTCTCGCTTTTCTCAAAGCACGAGGATATCGACTGCGACGCTTCCGCGCTGCTGATAAGCGCGCAGACCGGCAAGCTGAACGGTCCTGTGGACGTCGTATATTTCGGTAATCTCACCCACCAGACCGGCGCAGTCCACCACATGGGCGACAACCTGACCGGCGCGGGCGACGGCGACGACGAGCAGATACTCGTTGAACTCCCGAAGCTTGGGAACGCATATTCAAAGATAGTATTCGTTGTGAACATCTACCAGGCTATGCAGCGCAAGCAGCATTTCGGTATGATCAAGAACGCCTTTATACGCCTCGTTGACGCGGAAAAGGGCGTTGAGCTGTGCAGGTATAACCTCTCGGAGAACTACGACGGAAAGACCGCGATGATCTTCGGCGAGATCTACCTTTACAACGGCGAATGGAAATTTAACGCGATCGGCGAGCCTACCAACGACAATGGTATCTCGGAGCTTGCCGCAAGATATCAGCGCTGATTTTAAGGAGGTTTTATCATGACAAAGAAGCTCGTAATTATCGCAGGGATAATCGGACTGGCAACAATAGCAGCCGCAGCGGTTGCGTTCTTCCTCACCAAGAACAAGACCATCGCGGAAGCCCTCGACTGCGAAGAAGACGACGAGATCTGATCTCTGTGACCCAAGCAAACCGCCCTGTTGAATGCGGGGCGGTTTTTATTTCTATATTTCAGGAGAACACCATGGCAAAGGAAAAAGAAGTCAAGACAAACGCAATGCGCATGCTGGACAAGCTCAAGCTTCCCTATAAGGTCCACCTTTATGAATGCGACGAATTCATCGACGGCGTACACATAGCCGAACTCCTCGGGGAGAGCTGCGACAGCTGCTTCAAGACCCTCGTCACCGTCGGCAAAAGCGGGAACTACTACGTTTTCGCCCTGCCCGTCGACAAGGAGCTCGACATGAAAAAGTGCGCCCGCGCAGTCGGCGAGAAATCGCTTGAAATGGTGCATGTCAAGGATATCAACGCCGTGACCGGATATATCCGCGGAGGCTGCACCCCCATCGGAATGAAGAAGCAGTACAAGACCGTTATACACAAGTCCGCACTGGATTTCGAGCAAATGATAATCAGCGGCGGAAAACTCGGCGCCCAGCTGGAGCTTGCCCCCGCAGACCTCGCGAAAGCCTGCAGCGGCTCCTTCGAGGATATCATCGCGGAATAACGCCTTACGCTGCCGCACGACCGGCGCGGGACCCAGGCTACATGAGGTCACCTCTAAAAACCTTGTTTGAGTGAAAATGTGTATAGCACACCGCCTGCTTCTTCAAACCTCCTCGTAAGGCATACAGCCTTACTTCGTCGGCTTTCATCGCATTCGGCGCACTCTACCCATTTTCCCTTTTCAAACCGGTTTTTAGAGGTTCCCATGAATAACTTACGGAGAACACTATGAAAAAACTCATCGCCGCAGCAGCGGCTCTACTACTTACGGCGGGTATAGCGGGACTTACCGCATGCTCCGGCAGCGCCGAAGCCTCCGTAGCTTCGACGAAATCCGGCAGCGAACTCACCGCGGCGGGAATAAAGCTGAACCTCCCGGAAAACTGGACCGCGACAGTCGGCGACAAGGTATACGAAATAGTGCTTGACAGCGCAGGTTCCGGCAGCTCGTCCGACGTCGAGTCGTTCAAGAAGCTGTGCGAGGATAACGGAACAGCCTACCTTGCGTACGCCGTGAACTCCGAGGGGACTGCGGTGCTGACCCTCACGTCGCTCAGAATAACCCCCGACGAAACCACCGGCGAGATACTCACCGCCGGGGACTACGCACGCCAGAACCACGATACCGCAGTATTCAGCTATCAGGCAAGCGGAATGTACATCAGGAACTCCAGCTTCGGCGAGGAGCAGCTTGCAGGCAGGAGCGGATACCTCTCCCACTTTGAGCTGTGCTCCGACGAGGAGGTCTCGGAGCTGATACTGGGTCAGTCTGAGTTCACCTTTGAGCAGGACGGAAAGTTCTACTCCATTCAGACCTACTACCACAACGAGACCGCCGCCGCAGACGTCGACGAGATACTCGCCGGAATGACCGCGCAATGAGAGATATCCGCAGCATAAAAGCCGCCGTTTTCGACCTCGACGGAACTCTCCTCGATTCTACCGCCGCATGGGAAGGTCTTGGCGAGCGCTACCTCGCCGGGCGCGGGATAACTCCCGAGCCGGGGCTTGACGAGAAGCTCCGCTGCATGGCCCTGCCCGACGGCAGCGCGTATCTGAAATCCGCCTATTCCCTGCCGGAGCCTCCCGACGAGATACTCCGGGATATCCTGCGCGGAATCGAGGAATTCTACCTCGCCGAATGCCCGCTGAAACCCGGCGCGCAGGAGCTTCTCGGGCTGCTCTCGCGGCGCGGAGTGGGTATTTCCGCAGCCACCGCCGGAGATGAGCGCCTTGCGCGCGCCGCATTAGAGCGTCTCGGGGTGCTCGGGTATTTCTCCGCGCTGCTGACCTGCGAAGGCTACGGCGGCAAGGACAAGCCCGATATATTCCTGAATGCGGCAGCCGCTGCGGGCGGGATTCCGGAAAACACCGCGGTTTTCGAGGATTCGCTCCATGCGCTCCTCACCGCGAAGCAGGCGGGATTCCTCGCCGTTGGGGTGTACGACCCCGGCGAGCCTCAGCAGGAAAAACTCAAAGCCAGCGCCGACTACTATTTCAGAAACCTGTCCGACTGCTCCGGGCTATTCCTGGCTATTCCTGGCTATTCCGGGCTATTCGCTGAGCTTTAACAGCGCGTCCGCCATGCAGTCGCCGAGAAGCTCCCCGGAGTAGACCGCTTCGTCAAGCGAATTCGCGTGGCTGCCGACCTCTATCAGCAGCGACCCCGTGGAAATATGCTGATTGTAGTTCCGGTAGTCGAACAATATAGGTCTGGCAAGCCCGGAATACAGCTTCTCAGCCGAGCTTTGTATCATGCACGCCAGCCTGAAATTCTCGAGATATTCAGGCATATTGCCGAATCTTCCGTCATCGCAGCCGGTTATCACCATGAACTGCGCGGCGTTCCTGCCGTTTATCTCCGCCACCGGAGCAGTCCGGCTGCCGTCCGCGGAGGATATCGCGTCCCGGTGGAGGTCGATTATAACCTTTATCGACGGGTATTCCTCGAGCGCGGCGCGTATCGTAACTTCGCTGCGGTCGTACGCGCCGGTGTACGCCGGGTAGTCGTGTATCGTGCCGTCGTGCAGCACGGATATCCCGTGTTCTGCGAGCTTCTGCGCGAGCGCGTCCCCGACCCGGATCATGTTGTAGTCAGGGTCGCGGGTACGGAACGGGTATTCCGCGTCGTAGTAGCTGCGCTGGTACGGCTCGTAGCTCTCTGTGGTGTGCGTGTGGACTATCAGCACCTGCGGCTCCTGCACGTCCGGCGTTACCACTATGTCCGGCTGGGACTCCGCGGCTGCGGTCAGCTTCTCGGCGCTGTCGGAGGTGCAGTTCCACACCACTCCCCCGCCCGGGAGGTCTATGTAGTCGTCGCCGACGTAATCGCCGTAGTGCTTCCGGTATATCGGACCGCTCCTGTTCCCCGCTGAGGTGCGGTCAACTCCGTCATCGAACTCCGCAATGTTCTGGGTTATCACCCGTGCATACGGCTCTGACGGCGCTTCCGATGTAACAGCGGTCGGCTGGGGCGATTCCGGAGCTTGCTCTGTTTGCTCTGTTTGCTCCGCTGTCAGCTCTGCCTCCTCGAGGGTGAGCTGAAGCTCGGCTGCCTCGGTGCATTCCGGCGGAGATTCCTCCGTCAGCGGCTGTTCTTCCTCTGAAAAGATGGAGTTTCGCGCCGGAAACGCCGTCGTGTTGTCCGGGAGCTTTATCCCGGCGGTCAGCAGCGCCGCGTGACGCGCGGCTCCCCATGTGACGCTTACCGCGTCTGAAGGGCTTGTCCCCCCGGCTGCAAGAATTGCAAATACCGCTGCGGTGGTTCCTGCGGCGGTAATTATTTTTTTCCGATCCATGCTGTTTCCCCTCCGTGTATCCAGATATATGTATCTACATCTGCTTCATATATATGCGGATAACAGAAGAAATATTCCATGAACTTTGCGACAATTAACGACTATATAAAAATATCCCCTGCGGTTTCGCAGGGGATATCTGAATATCAGCTTGTGAGCCTGACCGCTGGAATTACTCAGCGTCGAGAGTCTCGTTGTCCTCCATGAGTGCCTTGATGGAGAGGGAAACTCTGTTCTTCTCGGTGTCGATGTCGATGATCTTAGCCTCAACTTCCTGGCCAACAGTCAGAACATTGTTGATGTTGGTAACTCTCTCAGTGGAGATCTGGGAAATGTGGATCAGACCGTCAACGCCGGGAATGATCTGTGCGAATGCACCGAACTCAGTAATGCTTACGATAGTAGCCTTGATAACATCGCCGATCTGGTACTCCTCAACGAACTTTGTCCAGGGGTTCTCGTCCGGATCCTTAGCGGAGAGGGAAACTCTCTTCTTCTCAGGGTCGAAGGACTTAACGATAACGGTGATCTTGTCGCCTTCCTTAACGATGTCCTTGGGGTGGCCGACTCTGTTCCAGGTCAGCTCGCTGGTTCTTACCAGGCCGTCAACCGGACCGATGTCAACGAATACGCCGTAGTCCTCGATGGAGCGAACCTCGCCCTCGAACTTCTGACCAACCTGAATGCTCTCCCAGAACTTAGCTCTCTCAGCGTCGCGAACCTCTCTGGCAGCCTGACGGATAGAACCAACAACTCTGTTGCGCTGCTCGTTGATCTCGATTACCTTGAACTGTACGGTCTTCTTAACCAGATCCTCAAGCTTGCCGCTTCTCGGAACGCCGGTCTGGGAAGCAGGGATAAATACTCTTGTGCCGTTAGTTACAACGATCACGCCGCCCTTGACTGCCTGTGTAACCACGCCCTCGAGAGTCTCGTTAGCTTCCTTGGCTGCGGCGATCTTCTCCATGCCCAGCGCGGAATCTACTCTCTTCTTGGAGAGGAATACAACACCCTGAGAATCGTCTACCTTTGTAACGATAGCGTCGATCTCGTCGCCGACCTTAACGATGTCCTCAACCTTAGCGTTGGGGTCGTTTGTCAGCTCGTCGAGGGGTATGTAACCCGTGTGCTTTGTACCCAGCTCTACAACAGCCTCGTTCGGCTTAACGCTTACAACTGTTGCCTTAACTTTGGCGCCGTTATATAATCTCTTGCTCTCGGACTGCTCGAACAGTGCTGCAAAGCTCTCCTCATTTTCATTATTGTTGATGATCTCGCTCATTTTTAAATGAACCTCCTTTATTGTATAGGCGGGAGTTGAAGCTCCAGCCGTTATTCCGATAATACTATCGGAGTGCAGACCACTGATGATCTGCGGGGAAAGCTCTGAGGCACTCTCGATGAACACTGTGCGGCAATATCTCGAACAGATTTCAGCTAACTTTCCTGTGTTTGAGCTGTGCCTTCCTCCGACTACCAGCATAAGGTCAGCCCGTTTTGCAAGCTCCTCTGCGTTAGCCTGGCGCTCTGAGGTGGCGTTGCATATCGTATCGTATATCTTCACGCAGCTATATTCTTCCCGGATAATCTCCGAATATTCCAGAAATCTGCTGCGGTCGAAGGTGGTCTGTACAACGAGGATCGCTTCCCCGCCGGAAGCCCTGCACTCATCAAGAACGCTCCGGACTTCATCGAGCGCCATGCACGCGGCTGCCCTGCAGTTCGCATGCCCCATAATGCCCTGTACCTCCGGGTGCCCCCCGTCGCCGAGAATGATCACCGTGGAATCCGCGGGCTGCTCCGACACTATTTTGTGGATACGCTTCACAAACGGACAGGTCGCGTCCAGCAGCACGGAGCATACCGCCTGCGCCCTTTCCTCGGTATCCCTGCCGACCCCGTGGGAACGTATCACCAGGGGCTTCCCCTGCGCGTCCTGCACGTCTGCGGCTATATGAACTCCCCTTTTTTCAAGGGAATCGGTAACTATCGTGTTATGGATAAGCGGACCCAGCGTGAAAACCTCGCCGTATTTATCCGCCGCCTGCCCGGTAAGATCTATCGCGCGCTGAACGCCGAAACAGAATCCGGACTTATCCGCGGTCTCAATCAACATCAGGCATGTTCTCCCGGAGTTTCGCTATCTCGTCCATTATCGTGGAGCTTACCTGCTTAAGCATCTTTCTGTCGCTTATGTCGACGTCGAAATGTTTCGCCGGGATTTTCTCCCCGATCGAGATGTAGATATTCTGGCGGAATTTCTTCCTGCCGTACTGGATATACACCGGAACCACCGGCACCTTAGCCTGCGCCGCGATAATCGTAACGCCGCTTTTCGCCCTTCCGAGCGTGCCGTCCTTGGAGCGGGTGCCCTCCGGAAAGATAACGAATATACGCCCTTCCCCGAGGCTCTCCAGCGCCTTTTCGATCGCAGTGTTATCCTTCGCGCCCCGCCTTACCGGAAACGCGCCGAGCTTGGAAATAAGCCACGAAAATATCGGGTTTATCTCGAAAAGTTCCTCCTTCGCCATGAAGGTGTACTTCCCCTTGAAGGTGATGCCCACCACAGGCGGATCGTTGTTCGACACATGGTTGCTGGCGATTATGTAACCGCCCTTTTCCTTGGGGATATTCTCCCCGCCGATGACATGTATATGATAAACGATGATGTAGAATAATCTTGCGCAATTCCGGAGAAACGAATAGAACATCAGAGCTTCTCCTTTATTAAGCTGCAGATCAGTTCGCAGGACTGCTCAAAATCCAGCCCCGAGGTATCCGCAAGCACCGCGTCGTCCGCCTGCTTCAGCGGAGCCGCCGCCCTGTGCGAATCGTCGTAGTCGCGCTTGTTGAGATCCGCGAGGACCTCCTCGAACGTGGTCTGTACACCCTTGGCGCAAAGCTCGTCGTAACGGCGCTTCGCCCTTATCTCCGGCGCGGCGGTGAGAAAGATCTTCACCTGCGCGTTGGGAAGAACGACCGTTCCGATGTCGCGACCGTCCATGATAACGTTGTTTTCAGCGGCAATACCGCGCTGGATACCCAGCAGAGCCGCCCTGACCTCCGGCACGGCAGAAACCGCGGAAGCCGCCATCGAGATCTCCGGCAGCCTTATCTCCGAGGAAACGTCCTCGCCGTTGAGGTAAATATGCTGAACGCCGTCGCAAAGCCGTATCTCGGGCTTTATCTCCGGCAGCCTGGAAGCGATATCGGCAGGATCCTTCATATTAGTGCCGCACCTGTGACAGTACAGCCCAACCGCTCTGTAGAGCGCCCCGGTGTCCACATAAATGAACCCGAGCTTCTTTGCCGCCTCCCGTGCTATGCTGCTTTTTCCAGCTCCTACGGGGCCGTCGATCGCCGCCGCGATATGCTTTTCCGGCATAAACATCACCTGAACGAACCACTATGCAAGTGGCTGAAATGTGAAAAAATGTAAATAGGCGAAACTACCCCCTACATTTATTCAATTTATTATAGCACACCTCAAAAAAAATTGCAAGTGTTTTTTTGCAATTTCATTGAAATTTCACGCAAAAAGTGAAAAAAACTGTCGCAAGTGCCGATTTCCGGTCGGAAAATTCACGCCTGCGAAACAGCGAGCGCCGCGGAGTACGCCGTAGCGAACGCGATCTGCAGGTTGAACCCTCCGGTGTAGCCGTCGCAGTCGATGATCTCCCCTGCGAAATACAGCCCCGGACACAGCCTGCTCTCCATCGTGTTGGGGTTTATCTCCTTCACGGAGACGCCGCCCCTGGTGACGATAGCCTCCTCCACCGGGCGGAAGCCCCTGATATGCACCGTCAGCCCCTTGAGGAGCCTTCCCAGCTCGCGGCGCTGCTCCTTTGTAACCTCGTCGACCTTTTTGTCGGCGGGTATCCCGGAAAGCTCCGCCACGACCGGTGCGAGCTGCGCCGGAAGAAGCCCCCGGAGGCTGTCCGCGAAGCGCATTCCCTTGCGCTCCCCGAAATTCCGGAGGATACGCGCGTCAAGCTGCTTTTCCGACAGCGCGGGCTTTAAATCTATCACAACCGAGTATTTCCCCGGCTCCATCGCCGGAATGTGCGCGGAAGCGCTCAGGATCGTGGGACCTCCCACGCCGTAAGCGGTGAAAAGAAGCTCCCCGAAATCCTCGTAAACGGCTTTGCCGCCGCACATCAGCTTCATCGAAACATTGCGGAGGTCAAGACCTGCCGCGCGGCTCACCCAGCGCTCCTCGGTCTCCATCGGGATAAGCGACGGCGAGCGCTCCGTGACGGTATGCCCCGCCTGCTGCGCGAGGGCGTACCCGGAGCCGTCCGAGCCGGTCAGCGGGTAGGAAAGCCCTCCCGTCGCGAGCACCACCGCCCGCGCCCGGACTTCCCTGCCGGAGATCAACGCTCCGGCGCACCTGCCGTCCTCGATAACCAGTCTGGTGCAGTTCCCGCGTATTATCTCCACGTTCAGCCTGCGGAGCTGATTTTCAAGCGCGTTAACCACGTCGCCCGCCTTGTCGGAAACTGGGAAAACGCGCTGTCCGCGCTCGGTTTTCAGCGGAACTCCCAGCCCCTCGAAATACTCCATCACGTCCGCGGGGGAACACTTCGAAAGCGCGCTGTAAAGGAACCTGGGGTTTCGCGGAACGTTTTTCAGCACGGTCTCGGGATCGCAGTTGTTCGTGATGTTGCAGCGCCCCTTGCCGGTTATCCCGAGCTTCCGCCCGAGGGATTTCCCGTGCTCCGCGACGGCGGCGGAAAGTCCCGTTTCAGCAGCGCGGGCGGCGCAGTACATTCCGGCTGCTCCGCCCCCGATTATCAGTATATCAAACATCTTTCTTGTAAACGTCGTTGTTATCCCAGAGGGTCTCCAGCTTGCGGAAGGTCTGCTCCACGCGGCAGCGGTTGCGGTTGGAAACGGATACGATAAGCGCGTTGAGAAGGCTCATCGGAGCTACCAGGCTGTCCACGAAGCTAACCATGTCGGAATAAGCGCACAGCGTCGTGTGAGCGTATTGCGCCAGCGGGGAATTCTCGCTGTCGGTGATGGCGATTATCTGGGAGCCGCAGTCATGCGCGAACTTGCACGCGTTGATGGTGCTCTTTGCGTACCTCGGGAAGGAAAGCCCGATGAAAACGTCCCCCTCGCCTATGTGGATCATCTGCTGGTAGATCTCGCTGGTCGCAACGGAGCCGATGAGCGTCACCTTGTCGAATATCAGCCTGAGATAGTAGTGCATGAAGCTTGCAAGAATGCCGGAGCTCATAGCGCCCTGAATGTAGACGCGGCGGGCGTCCACGATGGTGTTCACGGCGTTGTCGAAGGCCTCGCGGTCAACGTTTTCGAGGGTATGGCGTATCTTATCCATATCCTGGGTGAGGACTCCCTCGATGGGGTCGAGGTCGCCGATACGGCTTCTTGTAACGTCCATGCGCTGAATGGAGGTCAGGCGGTTCTTTATGTGGCTCTGGAGCGAGCGCTGGAGCTGCGGGTAGCCCTCGTAGCCAAGCTCGATAGCAAAGCGGACAACGGTGGATTCGCTGACGTTCACGGCGTTGCCGAGCTTGAGCGCGGTCATGTACGCCGCCTTTTCGTAGTGGTTGAGAATATAACTCGCGATGAGTTTCTGACTTTTTGAGAAAGTCGGCATCATCTGTTCTATCTGTTGGAGAAGATCTTCCTTCATTCCTGCACCTCTTTGTGTGTTTTTTCTGTAAATAATTCATGCGATTTCCCAGACGGGAAACCGCTCCTGCTTATATCATACACCATTTGCAGATTTTTTGCAAGCGGTTTTAAAAAATCTTTTATAAATCAAGAACCATAGCAGGTTATTTTTCCCTTTTGTTCACCAATAATGTGTAAAGGCGGAGGTATTTCGCCGCCGCCTTTGAAAGCACAACATCGGATTTACTGCAAAATCACTCGAGGTATTCTCCGACTATCCGCACCATCATATCATTGAGCTTCTCGACATCGTAGCTGCCGATGGTGGGTTCAATGTGGTCGTACCCTATGCCGCTGTCGTTGGTGAGGAACGTGTAGGTGCCGCCGGTTTTCAGCGCCATGCTCCGCAGCAGGTACTCGCAGGACTTGTCAACGCCGCTCGCCGCCACCGGAACTATGCGTATGCCCTTTTCAGCGGCTTCGCCGACGTGCTTCACCGTTTCGTCGATTATCTGCACGTCCCCGTGCGGCGGAGCGTCCAGCACAAGGAACATCACCTTAACGGAATCCTCGTCCCAGTTGTGGGAAACCGCGCTCTTCAGCGCCGTGTGCACCGCCTCGGGAGTGTCCCCGCCGCCGTCAGCGGTCTGCTCGGATATCGCCGTTACCGCCGCCGCGAGGTCGGTGGTGAACGGGTATTCCCGCACTACGTACTCGTCGCCCTCGTCGCGGTAGAAATTCACGCTTATCCGGGTCGGGACATTCGCGTTTTCACTGCGGATACGCGTCACCACGTCCTCAAGTTCGCATACTAGGTACTCAAGCTCGTCGCCCATGGAGCCTGTGGTATCGCACATTATCATCAGGTCGAGGGACTTCGGAACGGGCTCAGCCGCGCCGTCCAGCGTGAATTCCGGCTCGATGCCGCCGTTTACCGTCTCCGTGAACGTCTGGGTGCTGCCGCCGTATTCCACGGTGAATTCCTCGGCGCCGCCGGACATTTCAGACTTCGCCCAGAACAGGTACGCCCTGCCCTTGTTGTCGGTGACTGCGGAAGTCCCCATTCCGGAGACCTTCGCGCCGGAAACCGCAGCGCCGGAGCTGTCCCTGACCGTCACAGCCGCGCGGTACTCCATTCCGGTGCGCCAGGTCTCCAGGTATCCCGCCCAGTCTGCGCCGTAGTTGTTGCTGGAATACAGGCTGTTCCAGAAGTCCCAGTTTTCGTTGTCGTTCCACTCGCCGCCGGTCAGAAGTCCCGCGCGCGGGTCTATCCACGGCTCCTCAGGCTCTATCGGGTCTATGGGTCCGATGGGGTCGATGGGGTCTATCGGAACTAACGGGTCTGTCGGCTCGGGGCACTCTGCAAAGCCGTCAGCCGCCGCCATTGCTGCGTCCGCGAATTCTTCCACTTCCGGCAGCGCCATGCCGCTGTCACCGCTCTTAACTCCTCCGATGTCAGTGGGGGCGTAGTCGTCTGATGGCGACTCATCTGCGGAGTGCTCCGGCGCAGCAGTTGAAGGCGCGGCGGTAGACATAACCGGAGAAGAAGCCGCTGAATCAGCGGAACTAACCGGACTAACCGAACCTGCTGAACCGCCTGAACCACCTGAACCACCCGAATCAGCAGAAGCCGCAGAGGAATCCGGGGCGGACACGCCAGCTCCGGAAGTGCCGGGAGTTCCGTGCTCCGCGGAGCTTGCAGGGCTTGCGGAACCTACGGAACCTGCCGAACCCGCTGAACCCGTCAAAACCGCCGAACCTTCCACAGAGTTTCCGCCGGAGGAACACCCTGTAAGCAGCGCCGCAGCCGCCAGCAGAGCTATAACAGAACGTCTTTTCATAATCACCATACTCCTTTCGTGGGGGCATTTGTATATAATACCGGGAACTTCCTGAAAAGGTTGCATTGAAATTCAGATACGCAGGCTTATAATAGGTATTATATATGACGATTGTGTAAAATGCATATAAATTCTCCCGGTTCATTAGGGCGCATTTTTTCCCGGAAAGGCTGAAATTATGCAGAAATCCTGCAATCGGTTGAAAACTCATGTTTATGTTGATTATTTTGTTGAAAGTTTTTTGTGTAATCTTCACAAGTGCAGGGCGAAATGAAAATGATTTATTCTGCAAAAAACTGAAAATCAGCGTTAAAAGTGTTAAATTTCAATTTTTGTGTTGACGGCTGAATCATTTTTGGATATACTATAACCAAGAGATAAGGGATAAGACAGCACAGAGCTGCGATCCCACCTCGGCAGTGCATATAACGGCAGTGCAGAACAAAGAAAGATAATACAACGGAAGTTCACTTCCGGCATTACGGCAGAACTTTTTTAGGAGGTTTTAAACTATGTGCATGAAAGACGTAGAAGTAAAGAACCAGGTTGGTCTCCACGCAAGACCCGCAACTTTCTTTATCCAGAAGGCTAACGAGTACAAGTCTTCCATCTGGGTCGAGAAGGAAGAGCGCAGAGTAAACGCAAAGTCCCTGCTCGGTATCCTCTCTCTCGGTATCGTTGGCGGCGCTAAGATCCGCATCATCGCTGACGGCAGCGACGAGCAGCTCGCTGTTGACGGCCTCGTTAAGCTCGTAGAGAGCGGCTTCTCTGAGTAATCTGACTCGGGACATATAAGCGGCGTTTCGCTGCAAAGAATCAGGATTTAGGGGCAGGATCCGTTCATACGGTTTCTGCCCTGATTTGTTCAGGCAGTGTAAATCGTTTACACACGCAATTTTGGAGGATCTATGAAAAAGACCATCGCCGCAGTTCTCGCGGCTGTTTCCATCTCCCTTGCCGCAGGTTGCGCAGCGAATCTCCCGGCGGGCTACGACAAATTCACCGCCGCACGAGAGAAATACGAGACCCTCAGCAGCGGCAGAGTGACCATGACCGACCTTACCACCGGCGATGAAATAATGCGGTTCAGCTTTTATTTCAACGTCAACGACGAGATGGTGTTCAGCTACTGGGGAAGCTGGCAGGGCGAAGAACAGCAGGCGTACAGCGACGGCGCGGAATTTTTCTACAAGGAATCCGGGGACGAGAAGTGGACGGTCATCAGCTCCGACGACGACGGGTACATCTACAACGTGTACAACCGCGGATACCGCTACCCCTACGCGGAGGGCAGGCTGTTCTTCCTTGCCGGGGAGGCTGTCCGGAACGCGGGGATAATCGAAAGCGGCGACGGCCCGACCTCCATCACCTACACCTACGACCCGGAGAAGCTGAATTCCGCTTCAATGCCCGGCGTGCAGGAGGATATCCAGAGCTTCGAAAGGCTGACCACGACCCTTGAGATCGACCAGCAGGGATATCCGTCGAGCTTCACCGAGGACGGCTCAGTAGTCACCGCCGCCGGAGAGGTCATGGACTTCAGCGTGCGTATCGACATCTCCGATATCAACGATGTCTACGACGTACAGAACCCGGTCGGCGAGATCT
>OLPW01002568.1_pt1 | contig 15854 bp, 9 predicted proteins | sample 1672161 | NCBI WGS metagenome assembly OLPW01 (sample SAMEA3136654, study PRJEB25190) | human gut metagenome
GAGACGCCCTACTCCCGGACTATGACGGCCGGGAGGTTTATGTGGACGGCGCTGCCGGAGAAGTTTACATAGACCCGGACCCGGAGACAAAGGCCCAGTTGATTTCCCGGAGAGAGGCGCTCCTCCGGCTCCGGCAACATGCGGAGCAGTACCGGGGTGTGCCGGCCACCACGCCGGAGGGAAAGAGAATCCAGCTCTGCGCCAACATCGGATCTCCCAAGGACCTGGAGGCAGTGGAGCAGGGCGATGGGGATGGAATTGGACTGTTCCGCAGTGAGTTTCTCTATCTGGGCCGGGACGACTATCCTTCGGAGGAAGACCAATACAGGGCTTACCGCCAGGTTGTGCAGGCCATGGCGGGGCGGATGGTGGTGGTGCGTACCTTGGACATTGGCGCTGACAAGCAGGCTTCCTACTTTGCTCTTCCCCAGGAGGAAAACCCGGCTATGGGGATGCGGGCCATTCGCATCTGCCTGACCAGGCCCCAGATATTCCGCACCCAACTCCGGGCTCTGTACCGGGCTTCGGTCCACGGCAATCTGGCCATTATGTTCCCTATGATCACCTCCTTGGAGGAGGTACGCCAGGTGAAGGAGATCTGCAGGCAGGTACGGCAGGAGCTGCAGGAAGCCGGCGTGCCATTCCGGGCCGAGACGCCCCTTGGCATCATGATTGAGACCCCGGCGGCAGCGCTCATCAGCGACCGGCTAGCTCCGGAGGTGGATTTTTTCAGCATTGGTACCAACGACCTGACCCAGTATACGCTGGCGGTGGACCGGCAAAATGGTTCCATCGGCGCTTTTTGCAACCCCCATCATGAGGCAGTGCTTCGCCTGATTCGATATACGGCGGAGCAGGCCCATCAGGCGGGCATTTGGGTTGGCATCTGCGGCGAATTGGCAGCGGACCCAAGCCTCACCCAGACCTTTGTGGAAATGGGCATTGATGAGCTGTCCATGTCACCTGGTAAAATTCTGGAGACTAAGGCGCGGATTTTGGACCGGGCGTAATGTCTGGGGAGAAAGGAGAGGTCTATGAAAAGTGCGTTGCTCAGGCTGCGTGAGGCCAGAGAAGCCATCAGCCCTACAGAGCGGGAAATTGCGGATTATCTGCTGCAGCATCCGGAGGATGTGATTGACCTGAGCATTCACGAGCTGGCCAAGCGGACCTTTTCCTCTCCGTCCACCATCATTCGGATGTGCCACCGCATCGGTTTTGAGGGCTTCAAAGAGTTCCGCAAAGCCATTACCTATGAAATGGCGATCCGAAGGCAAAACAAGGAGGCCGAGCAGAAGGAAATTACCCGCTCCGACAGCTTGGAGGACATTGTTGAGAAAATCACCTACAAAAATATTATGTCCCTGGAGGATACAAAGAACCTTCTGGATACGGAAACCCTGGAAAAATGCGTAGAGCTGGTGCGGGGTGCCCGGATGGTGCTGCTCTTTGGAATGGGCGCGTCTCTCTGCGCTGCCAAGGACGCCTACCTGAAGTTTTTGCGGCTGAATAAGCCTTGTGTTATCAATGAGGATTGGCATTCTCAGCTGCTCCAGGCCAGGAATACCTCCCGGGAGGATCTGGGGATCGTCATTTCCTACTCCGGCAGCACGGTGGAGGTCATTGAGTGCATGAAGGCTATGCGGGAAAACCACACACCCATCATCGCCATCACCCGGTGCATTTCCTCTCCTGTTTCGGAGTTGGCCGATTACAAGCTGTATACTACGGCTAACGAGTCCACCTTCCGCACCGGAGCCATGTCCTCCCGGATTTCCCAGCTCAATATCATCGATATTCTCTACACAGCCTTTGCCAACAGAGAGTATGAACGCTGCCTGGAGCAGCTGTCCAGGACCCATATTCGCAAACCGCCTCTCACACCAAAGGCCAGTGAGACGCCCAAATAGCCACGGATTCAGCGCCGTTCCGCTTACCTTTGGCAGCCGGAACGGCGCGCTTTGCTTCTAAAGCCGGCTGTGGGCAGTGGAACATAGGCGGCGGTATGGTTGTTTATTCACTGGATTTCGGTGAAAGAAAGTTTCGCGCCCCAGGGGGCAAATTGCGATTTTGTTTCAAACAACGGAAATAATATACCAATCGGAGGCTGAAAGGTTGCGGCAAATTGTTCACTTTGCTATAATTCTTTCAGAAACTTGCATGGTATACAAGAACATGCATAAAGAAGGGAGTCTTCAGGATGAAGAAACGAGTGTTTCGTAATGTGCTGGGGTTGGCCCTGGCGGCCGTGATGACCGTATCTGCGGCTATGCCTGCCCTGGCAGCGAGGGGGCCGGATACGGCCTATGAGACTCTGGCGGAGAGCCATGTGACGCAGGCGACGCTTCCAGAGGGACAGTGGCAGTCGGTGGTGTCCTTCCCGGACTGGTGCGGCTATGTGGATGACACCCTGGTGATGAACAATCTCTTTAGCTTCACTGGCTTTGCGGGCCAGGGTGAGCTGTACGTGACTGTCGCCGAAGGGGTGACCAGTTTCCGGATGTTTGTCAATAACGTAGAGGTGGATACGGCCTCCATGCTGCCGGGTGGCACCTGGAAGCTGGACATTTCCGATGTAGCCCTGGACGGAACCAATACCATCCAGGTGACGGGGATCACCCCCAGCCAGCTGGCAAGCGCTGTGACGGTACATATTCCATATCCTGTGGTCATAGACGGGGACCCGTCTGAGGTGGGGATGGATGCCAGCACCGTAGAGCTCATCGGCGATTTCATCAGCGCCGAAGTGAAATACGGCTTCTCCGGCGCTCAGCTGGCCGTGGTCAAAGATGGCAAGCTGGTGGTCAATGAAGCCTGGGGCTCCGCCAACGGCTATCGTGCCGACGGAACCCGGATTGAGCCAGGTGACGAGGACTATGTACCTGTGACGACGGACACCCTGTATGACCTGGCCTCCAATACCAAGATGTACTCTGTGAACTATGCGCTGCAGTACCTGGTGGACCGGGGCCAAATCAGCTTGGATGCTCGCATCACGGATTTCTATCCGGAGTTTGACGATGAGGGAACCACCATTTTCAAGGACGGGACCTCTGAGGAAATGAAGGCTCAAATCCTGTCTTGGAAGTCCCAGCTCACCATTCGGGACATCTTGATGCATCAGGCCGGCTTTGATCCGGACCCTCAGTATCACAATGACCAGTTTAACCAGGTCACCCAGAAGCCCCAGCAGGGCGTGAGCAACCCCCTGTTCTCCCAGGACCGGGAGAAAACTCTGGAGATGGTTCTGGCCTCTCCTTTGACCTATCAGCCAGGCAGCAAGACAGTCTACTCGGATGTGGACTACATGCTTCTGTGCTTTATCGTGGAGCAGGTGACGGGCAAACGGCTGGATGCCTTCCTGAAGGAGACCTTCTGGGACCCCATGGGCCTGACCCATGTGACCTACAACCCCTTGCAGAACGGCTTCCAGAAAGAGGATTGCGCCGCAACTGAGCTCCAGGGCAACACCCGGGACGGCGCCATTTCCTTCCAGAACGTCCGGACAGACACCGTCTGGGGCGAGGTCCACGATGAGAAGGCCTATTACGCCATGGGCGGCATCTCCGGTCATGCAGGCCTGTTCTCCAATGCAGAGGATCTGGCGAGGCTGGCCTCGGTGATGCTCACCGGCGGCTACGGCGGTCATCAGTTCTTCTCCAAGAATACCATAGACGAATTTACCAAGGCCAAGAGCCTGAGCTACCCCACCTGGGGTCTGGGATGGTGGCGGCAGGGAGAGATTGGCCGGGTGAACTACTTTACCACCCATGCTTCTGGTAACACCATCGGCCACCAGGGCTGGACCGGCACCCTCACGGTGATTGATCCGGAGAACGATCTGGTGGTGGTGCTCCTCACCAATAAGAAGAACTCCCCGGTGATTGACAACACCGTGGACACCAACGATTTCTACTCCGACAACATGGTTTTGGGTGCGCTGGGCTCTGTGGTGGGCTATGTGTACGAGTCCTTCACTTCCACCCCCGATGCCATGGATGCCAGCCTGATGCAGTTTGCCAAGGAACGGATCAAGCTGATGTCCAGCCATAGAGACGCCTATGACGAAGCGCCCCATATGAACGATTCCTTTGCCCTGGCCGACCTGGTGGTCACCCGGGCGGAGCGGCGGCAAACCCAGGTGACCAAGGACTACGCCCAGACGGTTCTAAACGACCTGAAGAGCTATGTCCAGACGTATGTAGCCAAGGAAGCCAACCTGACCAACGCGGAAGCCTGGTCTGGAGCTCTCCAGGCCCGCATTGACGCCATTGGCACAGAAGGGACTGCTCCGGCTGCCCCGTCCATGTCGGCTGTCCAGGTGGACGCCATGCCCGGTATCAACGCATCCGGGAATTTCGCTGGTGGCCAGGACCAAAATGCGGTGTACTTCCCCCGCTGGGGCAGCGGCACCACATCCTATTGCTACAACAACAGCATCACCTGGTTTGAAGGCTTTGCCGGTCAGGGCACGGTGTACTTCCAGATGCGCCGGGCGGTGCCCAGCATGCGGATTTTCATCAATGGCGTAGAGGTAGATACCTCTGCCATGCTGAACACCACCGGCATGTTTGCCATTGACGCGTCCCAGTACACCGTCAATGGGCGCAACTCGGTGCAGGTGACGGATATGCCCATCGCCACGGCTCGCCTGAGCGCCCTTATGGTGGTTACCAATCCCCAGGTGGTGGAGGGAACCCCCAGCGAGGTGGGTCTTGACACCAAGGCGCTGGATATGATCGATTCCATGATCCAGAAGGACATTGACTATGGCTTTACCTCCGCCCAGCTGGCCGTGGTGAAGGATGGCAAGCTGGTGTACTCCAACGCCTGGGGTACGGTGAATGCCTACAACCAAGACGGCACCCCTAAGACGGACAGTGAGGCTGTGACTACAGACACCCTGTACGATCTGGCCTCCAACACCAAGATGTACGCCACCAATTACGCTGTGCAATATCTGGTGCAGAATGGCAAGCTGAATCTCAGCGATCCCATTACCAAGTTCTTCCCCAGCTTTGCCGAGGACACCATTGAGATTTCCTATCGAGTCAGCCAAGGCTCCGGCGCTCCGGATCTGGCTACGGCAAAGGCCTGGAAGGAGGAGCTCACCGTGGCTGACATCCTCCAGCATCAGGCGGGCTTTGCACCCGATCCCCAGTTCCACAATGATCAGTTTGATCAGGTGACCCAGAAGCCGGCTCCCGGCGTGGAAAATGTGCTCTACGCCATTGGCAAGGAGCAGGTGGCCCAGGCCATTTGCAAGGCTCCCTTGGTCTACGAGCCCGGCACCAAAACGGTGTACTCCGATGTGGATTACATGCTCCTAGGCCTCATTGTGGAGCAGATTACCGGGCAGAGCCTGGACGTGTTTATGCGCGAGACCTTCTATGAGCCTCTGAACCTGACCCACATCACCTTCAACCCCCTGCAAAACGGCTTCACCGCCAACCAGGTGGCAGCCACAGAGCTGAACGGCAACACCCGGGACGGGGTCATTTCCTTCCAGAATGTCCGGACCTCCACCATTCAGGGTGAAGTCCACGATGAGAAGGCCTACTACGCCATGGGCGGTGTCTCCGGCCATGCGGGCCTGTTCTCCAATGCTGAGGATCTGGCCAAGCTGGCTTCCATGATGGTGAACCAGAGCGGCTATGGCGACAAGCGCCTCTTCAGCTACAACACCAATCAGTACTTCACCGCCCGGAAGGACAGCTCCGCCACCTGGGGCCAGGGCTGGTGGCGGCAGGGCGATTGCGGCCGTCCCTGGTACTTTGGCGTTCAGGCCTCCCGGAACACGGTGGGTCACCAGGGCTGGACCGGTACCTTGACTGTGGTAGATCCGGCAGAGAACCTGGTCATTGTGTACCTGACCAATAAGATTAACTCCCCGGTTACCAACAAGGAGACGTCTCCCAACCAGTTCGATGGCAACTGGTATACGGCATCCACCCTGGGCTTTGTGGCCAACATCCTGTACCAGGGCCTGGACAACCACAGCGCCAGCGCCGATATCCAGCCTGCCCTGGATGCGCTGATGAACGACACCCTGACGGAAAAGATGCGGCTGGTTGACGATGAAAACACCGGCGATCCCACCCATCCCATTGTGAAGTCCGCCTATGCCCTGGCCGAGCAGATCTTTGACAACGCAGAAGCCCGGCCCACAGAGGAGAATCTGACTGCTGCCCGGCGGGTTCTGGAGCTTTTGGACCCGGAGCGGGACGGAGATATGATTGCAAAGCTCACCCAGCGGTTGGAAATGATTGACCCCAGCTTCCTGCTGGAGGAGGCCAGAGCCGCCAAGGAGGCCGCAGAAGCTGCCCAGAAGGCCGCTGAAGAGGCCCGGAAGGCCGCCGAGGATGCCAAGTCCGCTGCCGAAGCCGCTGCGGAAGAGTCCGGTGAAAACAAGGAAGCTGCCCAAAAGGCCGCCGAGAAAGCTGCTGAGGCGCAGGAAAAGGCGGAGGAGGCCCAGCGCGCCGCTGAGATGGCGAAAGATGCTGCTCAAGCTGCCGCTGAGGCTGCGGAAGCCTCCAACCAGGCTGCCGCTGTAGAGGCCCGGCTCGCTGCCGAGAAGGCTGTGGATGCTGCCGTGAGTGCTGCGGAAGCTGCCACCAGCGCCAGCGTCGCTGCCCAAGCCATGGAGAAGGCCCAGGCTGCCCAAAGGGCTGCTGAGGATGCTGCCAAGGTGGCTGAAAACGCCCGGGATGAGGCTGAGCAGGCCAAGAAAACTGCCGAGGAAATCGCCGCCTCCGCCGGCGAAGACCGGGAATTTGCCGAGAAGGCTGCGGAAGAAGCCAAAGCTGCCGAGGAGGCTGCAAAAGCTGCCGCTGAGGCTGCCCAGGCTGCCCAGAAGGCCGCTGAGACTGCCATGCAGGCTGCCGAGGACTCCAATCAGGCCGCCGCAGAAGCTGCCGCTTTGGCCGCGTCCTACGCCCAGCAGGTTGCGGAAACCTATGCTGAAATCGTTACCATGAAGGCGGAAATGGCGCAGTATCTGGCCGATGCCCAGGAGGCTGCCAAGCGCGCCGAGGAAGCGCAGAAGGCTGCCGAGGCTGCGGAGCTGGGCGCCGCTAAGTTCTACGCCCTCACAGAGTTGGCCAATTATGCAGCCTCTGCCGCCTGCCCGGAGCATCAGCAAGAGGCCATGGCGGAGGCCGTAGATGCCGGTAAGGCCGCCATTGAGCAGGCCGCCGACAAGGAAGCCGTTCTGGCAGCTCTGGAGACAGCCAAGGAAGCCATCGACGCAGTGGTGGCTGCCGGATGTGCCTCGGAACGCTTTACCGATGTGGCACCGGATGCTTGGTACCACGAGGCCATTGATTACGTCCTCGTCCACGGCCTCATGGAAGGCACCAGCGCTACCACCTTTGCGCCGGAGGCGAAGATGACCCGAGGCCAGATGGTGACCGTCCTGTACCGGATGGAGCAGGAGCCGGAGATCACCCAAGAGAGCACCTTTACGGATCTGGAAGCAGGCCGCTACTATGAAAAGGCTGTGCACTGGGCAGCTGCCAACGGCATCGTCCAGGGCCGGAGCGACGCCATCTTTGACCCCAACGGCTTTGTGACCCGCCAGGATCTGGTGACCATCCTCTTCCGCTACGCCGGGTTTAAGGGCTATGACGTAACCGCCCGGACGGATCTGTCCGGCTACACCGATCAAGCGAAGCTGTCCGGCTACGCCACCAACGCCATGAGCTGGGCCGTTGCCCAGGGCATTGTCCAGGGAACCACAGCCACCACACTGGCCCCCGGCAGCTACGCCCGGCGCTGCGAGCTGGCCAAGGTGTTTATGGAGTTCCTGAAGCAAGTCTGATCCCGTAATCTAGCATTTCTTCCTTCCTAAGGGGGTTGCCTCAAACTTGTTTTGGGGCAGCCCCCGTTTTTCCAACCTCTTGAAGGGGAGAAAAAGAGGCCTGATGCAACGTGAACGGAGCACACTGCATCAGGCCAATTTATAGAGTTCTGATGGACCAGCCCATCAACGGCGCTGGAATTTTCCCTTTTTCCAGGGCAGATAGGTTAGGGCGGAGAGCCCCAGGAAGACCGCCAGAGCTACCAGGGACACGGTGATTCCCTGCCGCAAGGCGTCATTGTGATAGGAGAAGGTGACGGTATGGCGGCCAGGGGCCAGGCGGACGCCTATCATGACGCCACAGACGGTGACGGCCTCAGTCTCCACGCCGTCCACGGCTACATGCCAGTTTCCGTTGGAGGGGATGGAGGTGTACAGCAGGGAGGACTCCGTGGCCTCCACAGTGCCGGTCAGGGAGGTGCTGGACATGGACTGGATCTCCATGGGGGCCTGCTGCAGGAAGCGGACGCCCTCCTGGAACACGGTGCTGTCCAGCACGGCGGCAGTTACCTCCAGGCGGCCGGTTTCGTTGGCCTTGCATCGGAATGCCACCTCAATCTCATCTCCGGTGGCGCATTGCCCCAGAGAGAGCATTTGATCCAGGCTCATGGTTTCTGTGAGGAGGGATTCGCCGTTTTTGTAGACGGTGAAGCTGTTTCGCTTGGATGCGGACAGATCCAAGCAGACCTCGCCATCCTGGGGCACGGTGAAGGAGATGGAGACGTCGCCGGTGTCTGCTTCCGAGGTATAGCTGCAGTAGCCGCTGGTAACTCGTTGGGAGATGGAGATGCTCTGTGCATCGGAAGAGGCAGTATATTGGTCGATCTGCCGGTATACCGGCGTTTCCAAGCCTGTGGCGGATTGGAAGAGCAAATTCAGAAATTGGAAGCTACCGGTCGTCCACAGACAGGGAGGCCAGTTCCTCCCGAGTCAGGAAGCCCAGGGGAAGGTAAGCGGTGTTTTCCAGAAGGGTGACATTCCCCAGATTGTACACCGGCTGGAACAGGTTGCTGTCCAGGACAGTTCCGTTCCGGCTGATCATGTACTTGAGGTTCAAAAACAGCGCCGCCACCGGAGAAGCCTCTTCAAAGCTGTACCGGTTGTAGGTTGGCTTGGCCCCATACCCCAGGGCTGCCATAAATTTGGTCACTGACACATTGACCGAGGAGGAAAACATGGTGATGCCGCTGAAGCCGTTGAGGGCGTCGTCGTTTAGGGTCTGAGTGTGGGTGAACTCCGCCCGGTAGAAGGGAGAATCCGCCTCCAGCTCCTTCATGTGCTCCAGCACCCGGACCGTGTCCTCCTTGCCGTTGGGGTAATTGGAGATGTCGGTGCCGCCGAAGTGGACGCCAAAGACCACCACGGAGGCGGCCAGCTCCAGGGCCATGACTCCCAGCAGGGCTTGGGCGGTGAGGCGGTTCCGGTGCGTTTCTTTGCCGGTCAGAGGGATGATCTGAACCGTCGGTCCGTCCTCTTCTTCGATTACGACCTTTCTGGGGCGCTTCTGCGCCAGCAGGAGTCCGCCGTACAGGGCGCAGAAGCCCAGGTTATAAATCAGAAATACCGGATCTAACCGCTGGTCCGAGCAGGCGGCCAGCCCCAGGAAGAGCACCATGGACAGCGCCACCTGCCACCGGGGCCGCTTCTTCAACTGATACCCCCGGTAGGCCATGACCAATACCACAAAGGAGAACAGGAAGCTGAACCGGTAGGGGATCATGTTGGTGAAGTGGAATCCGTGCCAGATGTAATCCAGCTGCCGGAGAATGAAGCTGAGCATAAAGAACACCAGCATACCCAGGGTGCATAGCTTTTCCCGCAGCCGCACCTCTTTGGAGGCAAAGAGCTGGATTAAAAGCAGCAAAGGCAGAATGCCGCAGTACAGGTTGGGTAGCCCCTCTTTGAAGGTGGGCTCCAGGCCTCCGGCGGTGTTTCCCGCCACCTTGCCCATGGCCTCCAGAAGCCCCCTCCAGGAAGCCTCGCTGGCAATGTTCAGGCTGAAGGTAGTGGGGAATTCGTTGACGCTGGAGTTGGTGGTGCCCAGAGCCACATAAGCGGGCCACTCCAGGAAGGCGGTGAGGGCAATGGCCAACAGGGAAAAGAGGAGCATAGCCCCCAGGTCTCCCAGAAACCGGCGGAAGCCCTGACCATAGCAAATCTCATAGGCAAAGAAGCACAGGGCAACAAATATGCAGGTGAAAAAGCCGATGTAATAGTTGCTGGCTACGGAGAGAAACAGGGTGACAGTATACAGGAAAAAACGCCTCGTCTGCAGGAGGCTGATCATGCCCAGCATCACCATAGGAAGGAGGGCGAAGGTATCCAGCCACATAATATTCCACTGGTACCCCAGGGCCCAGGCACACAGGGCATAGGAGCAGGCAAAGAGCACCGTGGACCAATCCCGCCTCTGGAAAATCCGGTCCAGAAAGATGGCAAAAAACAGCCCCGCCAGGCCCAGCTTCACCGGTACCAGCATAGAGAAAAAGCCCAAAAGCATCCCCTCCGGTACCAGCACAGACAGCAAATTCAGGGGGGAGGCAAGATAGTAGGCAATGAGCCCCAGGTAGTCCACCCCCAGGCCCAGATTCCAGTTATAGACCAGCGAGCCACCGGACCGGAGCACCCGCCGGAACTCCACAAAGAAGGGATAGTACTGGTGATACATATCGGAATATAAAATGGAGGAGCTCCCAAAGGGAGAGAAGCGGCCCGCCAGCATCACCAGACTGTACCCCAAAAAGGGCAGCAAAAAGGCCAGAGCCAGGAATTTCCTCCCTGGCCGTTCAGATTGAATTTGTTCCATGAAACACCATCCTTTGCCAAAGGCTTGTCCCCATTATAGCACCAAACTCTGGGAAGAAAAATGAAAAATAATGAAATTTTCTGCCGCGCCCTGGAGCCATAAGCGCATTCATCGGATGGTCCCGCTCTGGTTCCAGATGAGGGCGCTGTATAGAAAGAGCACGTCTTGCTCCTGAAAGCGCACATAGGATTCCAGCAAGTCGCTGGAGATGTATCGCAAATCAATCAGGGTAATTTTCCGGTAGCTGCCAGCGAGTAAGGGGGCCAGGCTGCTTCCGAAGGAGTCCCGGAACACCACCAGCTCCCAGAGGTTGTCCTGATTCAGGTCGTTCAGCGCGTACTTCACGTAGCTGACGCCGCTGACCAGCACCGGGGGAGGCGCCAGAGAGGAAAAATTCATAGGGGTCTCGCCCCTGGGCCTTTTCCCAGTCGTACAGGGGGATTTCCCCCTCCAGATCTCGCGCTGTGCAGCTTTCCAGGGCGCTGCCGGTGAGGTAGCGGAGGCGGTCCGGCTCCAGAGGCAAACCGGATTGCCCAGTGTACGCCCCGGAAAAACGACCGGCGTCCTGAGCTGTCAAGTCCCAGGAAAGGGGAACATCCATAGCGGAAGTCAAGGTCTCCACCACAGGCTGCAAAGCGTCCTGCCGCCAGTGGGGGTCTGTACGGTAGTAGGAATCCCCAGTGAGGCAGGGGAACAGATCCACATAGGTCATGGGGAGAAGCGCTTCCAGCTGCTGGGTCAACCGGTGGTAATCCATGGTGGGGTACCAGCCGGCCAAATAAGCATTTTTATCAGGAACGATGCTGTAATAGCAGTGCACTTGGGTATCCTTCAGATATGTGTTTTGAATGTCCAGGATCACCTGGGCCAGGTGGGAGACGGAGGCTTCGTTTAAGGGATAATCCAGCTTGGCGGCGCTGCCTCCCCGGAGATAAATTCCGTTGTTTTCCCCTTGCAGGAGGACGTGGTAGACAAACTGGGCCTTTCCCTGGCGGAACAGGTCCCGGCAAGGAAACTGATCGGCTGCTGCCTGCTCTGCATCCTGCATCCAGCGGCCTGTGTACAGGCTTTGCCAGGTGAGCTGAGGCCACTGGGCCAACTGCCGCCGCTCCGTCTCCGAAACCGGCGTCCGGCCGGCTACCATGAAAATGCCTCCCACTACCAGGAGCAATCCCAGCAGAGCCAGGGTACATATTTGCCGTTTCATATTGCGCCTCCTAGAACCGGAAATAGAGAAAGGGGTTAAAGGAACCGTCTACCAGATAGGCTGTGCAGAGCAGCAGCAAAAGCGCCAGAAGGAGGGGTTCTATCCATTGCAGACCCTTTGACCACCGCCGGTACAGCCGCCCAGGCAAGGGTGTAGCCCCCAAAGCGCCCAGAATCAGAAGGACGCCATGATTCCGCAGGGCATACAGGCTTTCCCTGGAGACAGTCGGGATGCTTCCTGCGCCCAGCATGGCGCGGAAGTCCCCCCAGCTCTGCTCCAGGCTGCCGCCCTGAAACAGAACAAAGCCCAGGAGCACAGACAGCAGAAGATAGATGTGGCTGAACCAGGGCATTTTGGCCAGGAAGGGCCCATACCACAGCTTTTCTCCCAGCAGCAGTATGGCGTAGAACAATCCCCATAGGAGAAAGTTCCACCCGGCCCCGTGCCACAGACCGGTAAGGCACCAGACCAACAGGATGTTCCCCATCCAGCGCAGCTTCCCGGTCCGGTTTCCGCCTAAGGGAATGTAGACATAGTCCCGAAACCAAGCGCCCAAGGTCATGTGCCACCGCCGCCAGAACTCCGTAACGGATCGGGAGCAATAGGGATACCGGAAATTTTCCGGGAAGTGAAAGCCCAGAATCCGCCCCAGGCCAATGGCCATGTCGCTGTAGCCGGAAAAGTCGTAGTAGATTTGCAAAAAGAAGCCCAGGGCGGAAAGCCAGGCAAAGAGCACGGTGGGATCGGCGCTGCTCCGGTAGCTCTGGCACAGAAGGCCCAGGTTGTTGGCCAGAATCACCTTTTTTCCAAGCCCCACCAGGAAGCGGCAGGCCCCCTCGTAGGCCATTGCGGTGCTGTGCTTCCGTTCCTGCAGCTCCTGGGCCACATCCCGGTACCGGACGATGGGACCGGCGATGAGCTGGGGAAAGAGGGCAACATACAGGGCAAACGAAACCGGATTCCGCTGTACCTCCACATCGCCCCGGTACAGTTCGATGGTGTAGCTGAGGATTTGAAAGGTATAGAAGCTGATTCCCACAGGAAGAGCCAGGCGCCAAAGGGGCAGAGAGATCCCCAAGGCACCATTGATGGCAGAGAGGAAAAAATCTCCATACTTGAAGCAGCACAAAAGCCCCAAACTGCCTGCCACAGATGTCAGAAGAAACAGACGCCCCAAAAGACGTCCCCGAAACCGGTGGATACCCAGACCGGCGGTGAATCCCAAGAGAATGTTGAGAAGAATCAGAATCAAATATCGGGGCTCGCCCCAGGCATAGAACAGCAGGCTGGCCAGGAGCAGCACGGGATTTTTCCCCCTCCTTGGCGTGAGAAAATAGGCCAAGAGGGTACATGGCAGAAAGGCGTAAAGGAAAATCAGACTGGAAAATAGCATAGACTCTCCTGGCGGCGCCGCCCTAAAAAATGGGCTCTGAGGCAGCGCCGTACGGTTTACTTCTTCAAAATGACCTCCAAGTCGCCACCTACGGTTTTGGAATAGGCGGTCATCAGGTCGTCAGCCAGATTGGGAGCCAGATCGCTGCTGACCATAGCCAGCACTACTGTGTCTCCCCATACCCCGACCCGCACCTGATCCGCTTCCACGCAAATCCACTTTCTGGGGTCCACGCCGTCCAGCACACTTTGGGCAACATCTTTGGGATTCTTCCCCTCAGCTACCCGCAGGGCGCACAGGGAATAGGCCTGGGCGTTGATCATGGGCTCGCTGAACACTGCCTCTTGTACCAGGCTGGCGTCTGTTAGGCCCAGGTAGGACTGGAGAGCAAAGGCGTCGCTTGTATCAATGGGGGTTGGATCCCCCAGGGCAAATTCTGGCTGTTGCGTGCAGTTACGGTATATGCCCTCCACCAGCTCGGTCATGGTCCCGGGATAAGCGCTTTGGGTGGCCTGCTGTCCACAGGCGGTCAGCCCCAGAAGCATACTCACAATGGCAATCCAGACAACGATTTTTTTCATAGGTTCCTCCTTATTTTTTGTATGTAGTATGTCCGCTGCCCAGGAAACATTTGCAGCTCATTCTTAAAAGACGGAAAAAAGAAGCGTCGGGTTGCGGCGCTGGAAAAATTCTACAAAATGAAGGGGAGATGGAAAGGCGGCACTCAGATTGCTCTGAATACCGCCTTGTTTTACTTTTGCGCCTGGGCCGCCTTCAGCGCCTGGGCCAACTGGTCGGGACAGGAGGTGCCCTTGCTGCCGCAACGGATGCCGTCCACCCGGGCAATGACCTCTTCCACGTCCATCCCCTCCACCAAAGAACCGATGCCCTTCAGGTTGCCGTTACAGCCCCCCAGGAATTGGACGTTTTTCAGCTTGCCATCTTCGATCTCGAAGTGGATCTCCTGAGAACAGGTGCCTTTTGTCTTGTATGTGTACTGCATGGTATGTCTCTCCTTTTTATCATTCTGTCAAATCCAACAGCTCTGCCCGGATGAACTTGGCCAGAAGCTCCGGCGACAGAAGCATCTGGTGTCCACGCTCTCCCGCAGAGACTGCAATTTCTTCAAAGAGCAGGGCGGTTTCGTCCAGAAAAGTGGGGTACTTCTTTTTCATTCCCACAGGGCTACAGCCCCCCCGGACGTAGCCGGTCAGGCCAAGAAGCTCCTTGACATGGACCAGCTCCACCTTTTTGTCTCCGGCGGCCCTGGCCGCTTTTTTGAGGTCCAGCTCGCAACATACGGGAATGCAGAACACGGCAATGCCGGTCCGCTCTCCCCGGGCGACCAGGGTTTTGAATACCTGCTCCGGAGGCAGGCCGATGGATTCCGCCGCATGCAGGCCGCTCAAATCAGATTCGTCAAATGGATAAAAGGCTTCCCGGTATGGGATGCGCCCTTGCTCCACCAGGCGAATGGCATTGGTTTTGCCCATCATTTCACCTTCCGGTTCTATTATACGTCAAATTGCCGGTTCTGACAAGGGGGGTATACGGCAAACCAGGGCAGCAGTTGCTTTTTTGTACTGGCGGCGGCCACCTTCCCTCGGGGGAAGGCAGGGCGCTCCCACGCCAGCGATGGGGAGGATGTACCTGGCAAATTTGCACTGATCAGCATGCGGCGCGTCAAGAATGCCGCGCCCTATCCCTCCAAAGCCCAGACATTTCCCGATCCGCAATGCTGCTTCATGGGCTTGTAGGGAATGGTTCCAACTGGCACACTGTGAGCAGCTTCCCGTCTACGCGGAAGCGAACGTTGTAGCCGCCGAAGCTGAGTCCGTAGATTCGCTCCGGATCGTGCTGATAGGAAGGGCGTGGATCGTGCGCCAGTACCCCCAGAAGGGCCTCCCGCTGGGACGCAGGAATTTGAGCCAATAGGGCAGGGGGAAAGGACACCTCCAGGAGAAAATCTCCCGCCTGCTCCGTGAAGCCGCCGGTAGCCTCCGGGCGGCAATCTGCGTAGGGTACGTAGGGTTTGATGTCAAACACAGGCGTCCCATCCATCAGATCGGCGCCAGATAACACCAACATGGGCCCCTGGGGTGTGTCCCATTGGATTTCGTCCAGTCGAACGCAGGACAAACCCATGGGGTTGGGCCGGAAGGGGGAGCGGGTGGCAAAGACCCCCATCCGCCGGTTCCCACCTAGCCTGGGAGGCCGCACAGTGGGCGCCCACCCTCCCTGTCGGTTGCCGGAGAAATTCCAGATCAGCCAAATATGAGAAAACCCCTCCAGTCCCCGCAGCATGTCCGGATTTCGAAACGCCGGCTCAAAAACAAGAAAAGCCCGCAGCTCCGGCACCAACCCCGCCTGCCGGGGAATGCCAAATTTACTGGGGAAGTCACTGTGAACTTTGGCAATCACGTTCATAGAAATTTCCATAGGGACACTCCTGTTTTCAGTCTCAGTCATTGTCAAACAGCTTGAGCGTAAAGGCTGCGTTTTCTTTGCTTATGCGCTGAAAGGTGTGCATTTGAAAACAGACTGATTTGTCTATGACAAATCAGTCTGTTTCCCTGGTCGGAGTGGCGGGATT